>Ga0078972_1000171_pt1 | contig 268819 bp, 222 predicted proteins | sample YelNatPaOPGAMG01_FD_67568 | JGI IMG/M metagenome (GOLD analysis project Ga0078972, IMG submission 67568) | Hot spring thermophilic microbial communities from Obsidian Pool, Yellowstone National Park, USA - OP-RAMG-01 (SPADES assembly) (version 2) | ecosystem: Environmental > Aquatic > Thermal... | reverse complement strand
CCTGCGGCGGCCCTGACTCGCGATCCCGTCCGCGCAGGCGGGACTGACAAGACGGCGAAGGAATGGTGCGAAGTTGTATAACTTAGTGGACGGAAAAAGGGGTCAGGTCAGCCTTGGGCGCAGGCGAGCACGATTCGCGCGCGCATCGCCATCGCCTGTGCCGATTTCGCCCGGCGCGCCAGGGTGCTCAACTTCTCGCGATCCTCATCGGCGATTTCCAGGGGTTTCTTGGGGCGGCCTGTGCGCATACCCAACTATGCGCCAGACCGCTGACTTATGCAACGTATTGTTAACTCAGGACACTAGTGGACTGAAGAAGGATCAGGTGAGGCCGGGCCTGCATCCGGCGGGGCAAGAGAGCAGGCCCGGCATGCGCGCTCTGGTCTCCCTATCGCTTCTCGAATTCGTAGATCGAGATGCTGATGGGTGCTACGGCCAGAGCCTGATTGTTATCCACCGTCGCCTCGGTTATGGCCACCTCCTGCCTCCCGAGCCCGGTGGACGATGTGAGACTGGGTCCGGTGAGCCGCCACAGGCGGCCTCGCGGTTGCAAGGCAATGCCGCCGTAGGTCAACGCGAGTTGCTGGACGGACTCGGTCGGATTGATTACCGCAATCGTGAGCTTCTTCCCATCCTCGGTGAGCGCCGCCGTCACGTCCACCGGATATGTCGGACTGCCTGCGTTCACTTTCGGCTGGTCTGCTCCTACGGGATAGAGCGGGGCAGGGACGGGCGAGTCGCCGCCGACCGCAACCGGCACCGAGCCGAAGTGGTCCCGGTAGATCTTGAACAGAAGTCCGGTCGTATTAAGCGCGGCTTCCGTCGCATTGAAATCTATCGACGCCGTTCCCATCGTGTGCCCGGCCATTTTGATGAGATCTGAGTGCCGGAACATCTCCTGGAGCACCATCGCGTTTGCCAGGGCCCCTTTCAGATTGTTGCCGGCGCCGGTGTATGCCCACTCGTCGATCGCCATGGGAATCCGCCTGCTCTTTAGGGCGGGGATGCGCTGGAGGTACTCGTCGTACGCCTCGACTTTGTTGCGCACCCGGTTCGCCGGACGGCGAGCCCATTCCACGAGCGGCTCGTCCACTTTGACCATGTAATCGGCGCGATTGAACGCCCCGGGTTTGATGCCGGAGGAATGATCGAACCGCTGGCCGGCGTAGGAATAGAAGTGCTCCGACATGATGTCGATATTGTCGAAGCAGTGGGTGAGCAAGCCTCCCGTCCAATCGGCAGCGGATCCGAAGTCCGGAATGAGCTTGCCGACGATGGGAAGCGCGAGCCCGTAAATAGTCATTTCGTCGGGAGTGGCGCCGGTTGCGAGCAGCTTGATTGCCGGGTCCGCCTTCCTCATGGCCTTCGCGAACATATTGTGTTTGATGACGTACTGGTCGAGCGCCATCCGGCCGAACTGCCAACTGCCGTACATCTCGTTCCCGATGCCCCACCACTTCACGTTGTAGGGCGCGGGATGGCCGTTGGCGGCGCGGAGCCTGCCCATCGGCGTATCTGCCGAACCGTTCACATACTCCACTTCTTCGGCGGCGCTGCGTGCCTCGCCGAAGCCGGCGTTGACACTTATGAATGCATCCACGCCGATCAGTTCGCACAGGGTCAGGAACTCATCCGTGCCGACGTCGTTCGGCTGCACCGCTGACCACACGTAGTCCCAGGTGGGCGGCCGCTTGTCGGGGTCGCCGATCGCGTTCTTCCAGTCGTGCGCGGAGAGGAAGTTGCCGCCGGGAAACCGCCACATCCCGGTCCGGAGCCCCTTCAGCAGCGCGATAATGTCCGGCCGGAAGCCGCGGATGTTGTCTGCCGGCATAAGCGATACCGCGCCGACGCGAAAGGCGCCCCGTCCCGTGCCGTGTATCTCGATACGGCCGTTGTCGGTGTCGCCGCCGGCGACGAATTTCAAAGGGAATTTCGCGTAAGTGGACCCGGCCTTCGGAATCGGGATGCTCTGGCGATCGCCCGGCGAATCGCCCCAGACGAGATCGACTGCGATCTTCGAGCCGGCATCGGCGGCGAGCACGATCCGTCCTGTGTATGCCTTGCCTTTTCGCAGCACGAGTCCAGCCTGTCTGATCCCGCGCTGTTCTGTGCTCTGGAGTTCGACAACCGGACTCTGATCGCCGACCCAGGGTTCTTTCTTGTCCATTGTCACGGAGTCGTCCGGACCGATGGGCGTCCACCGGTTGGGACGGCGGCCGCGAAATCCTCGAGGGCCGGCCTGCTGCTGCTGCGGCTGAATCGAGGTGACCGGGTAGTAGAACTTGCGGTCGTCGATCATCTCGGACCAGAGGCTCCGGTTCACGAGATCGCCTATGTGCTCTATGAACTGGCCGTAGATGTAAGGCGAAATGGGATCGCTTGTCTTCGCAGCGTCAATCCTCACGGCGATTGGGGCGCCGGGGCTGCTTCCTCGCCCTTGGCCGGCGCCGAGCGCCAGGACGGCAGTGATCAATGCGGCTGCTGGAAATCTGGGCATGATACCTCCATTCACAATTCACTTACTATGCAAAACAGGGCAGTTCAGGTTTGGCGCGGGAAGCGGCCGCTCGCCGTCTCCCGGCGAGAGATGCCGGGGCCGCTCCCCGCTGCTCTCCCCCTAGCTCAACAGGATCTTGCGCAGTTCGCCTTCCGGGTCGTCAACCATGCGGCAATCATTGTCGAAGACCATGGTCCGGCAACGGTCCGGGTCGAAGGGCTCCCACTGCAATCCGGGCTGGCTGGGATTGCCGGTCCGGGCAAAATTGGCCCAGGCGGTCGCCATCTTCTTCGCCAGCGCCTGAGCCTGGGGCGTGTTGCCGGTTCCCTGATTGCAGCGCAGGGTATTATCGAAGCAGAACGCCAGTTCGGCCGTGTGCCATGCGCCGGCATCTTCGAGCATCGGCGATTGCCAGGTAAAGTACCACGTGTAAGCGGGAGCGCCCCCCTGTTTGTACTTCATAGTCGCCATGCGCGTAACGTTGTTGCGCATGGAGAGGCCGTTCAAGCCGCGGCCACTGCACATATAGGAAAGGGTACGGATGCTCTTCTCCGGATGCGCTTTCTTCAGCCCCTCGAACAGCGCCCTGGCCTTCGCCTCACCGTAACTCTTCGTGAGGGTGGCCAGCCACTCCGCTTCGGTCGGCCGGGAAAGCATGGAGTTTCCTTCTTCGCTCACGGAGCCGAACAAGATCGGAACGTTCTTTGAAATCTCGGGCGCGACGTCGAAGAAGGACCGCACTGTAATGGTGCGGCCGTCGACAGTCGGTCCTGAGCCCACCCGCGGGTTGGCGGCGCCCGGCGCCGGGGCCGGCCCAGCGGGGCCCATCGGGGGGTTCATCTCGGCCGCGACGCGATTGGCGATCTCGTTCAGCCTGGCCCATTCGATCTTTTGAAGCGCGGCGATGTCCTTGACGCCGAGTTTCGCGATCACGCGTTTGGCGTACTCGCTCGACTGCCCGGCGTCCGGAGGGTTGCCGCCCCCGCCCGACTGCGCAGACGCGCGGTGGATCAATCCCTCTGCCGAGGGCATACCCAGCAGCGTGGTCACCTTGGAGCCCCCGCCAGACTGGCCGTAGATCATGACGCATCCGGGATCGCCACCGAAGTTCGCGATGTTGTCCCGCACCCAGCGAAGCGCCGCCACCAGATCCGTCATCCCGACGTTCACCGAATCCGCATACGCCGCCCCGCCGATTGAGGAGACGTCGAGGAATCCGAGGACGTTGAGACGGTGATTCACCGTGACCGACACGACATCGTGATGCCGGGCCATCTGCGCCCCGTCCTGGGAAGCGAGTTCGTAGGCCGAACCGAAAGTGAAGCCGCCGCCATGGATGTAGAACATCACCGGGCGTTTACCGCTGAGGCTGGGGGTCCAGATGTTCAGCTTGAGCATGTCCTCGCTCTGCCAGCCGTCGGTCCACTGCTGAAGGAACGTTTGTTCGCTCGACCAGTTGTGCAGGCGCTGCGGGCAATTAGCGCCATAGGTCAGGGCCGGGTACTCCCCGTCCCACGGCGCCGGCGGCTTGGCCGGCAGCCACCGGTTCTCGCCGCCCGTATCCGCACCGTACGGGACGCCTTTGAATGTCAGCACGCCATCCTCGACATAGCCGCGCACCTTCCCGTACTGCGTCTTCGCAACGGCAGACCGCGGCGTGCTGCAACTGCCCGGCGCGGCGGTGTTGGCGCTGCCGGCGGCCCGGGCCGTCGCGCCCGCGGCGGCGCCCAGACCAACCCCCGCGGGGACCAGAAGCATCTGGCGGCGGTTTAAGCCGCGATTTCTGAAATTCTCGTCGTGCATTGCATCTCCTCCGGCCGGAAATGGGTTTAAGTACCGTTCGTGCTAATTTCCTTGAACTATCACGGCAGCCATCGTTCGGACATGTCCTCCCGGCCATGTAGGTCACTGGCGCCGAACGATGGTTCTCATCAAACGGGGTTCAGCAGCCATGCAGGCACCCGGTATGGGTGTGTTCTGCATGGCTGCGAGACCGCTTTCAATATGTGTCCTGGTCAGAACCTGAATTTCCCAACGATTTCGATTTGGCGCCCGCCCACGGTAACCGCTGTGATCTTGCCAATATGGCCGGCGCCGATAAGGCGGTCCGGCTGGGCGAACGAAGGATGGTTCAAGGCGTTCGTCGCGTTTCCGCTCAGATCGAACCTGATTCTCTCGGTGAACGAGAACGACTTGGCGACCGACAGGCCGACCGAGAAGAGTCCCGGTCCGTACAGGATGTTCCTCCCCATGTTGCCGAACTTGCCGGGAGCCGGAGCAGCAAAGGCATTCACATTGAACCACGAATCGATAGTCGGATTATCGAGCACAGGATTTCCGACAACGTCCGGATATTGCACATTGTTCGACGACAGGCTGTAGCTGTTGTTAACCAGCATGTATGGCGTGAATGGATTCCCACCCTGGGCGACAAGCGTCCCCGACAGGGTCCAGCCGCCGGCGACCGCATCGGCCACCGGGTTCGCCGTCAGATATTTCCGCCCGTGCCCGAACGGGAGGTCGTAGATCGCATGTCCCTTCAACATGTGGCGAATATCGAAGTTCGAGGACCCGTAATTCCTCGCTGGGTCATATGCGCTCTGGTAGGGCGTGTTGCCCATCTTCGTCCCGCGGCCGGACGAGTCCTGGTTAGACAGCATGTGAGACCACGTGTAGTTGAGGTTGAACGCCAGCCCGTTGCTCATGCGCCTGGAGATCGTAGCCTGCAACGCATGGTAGTTCGAGATGCCGTCCGTGGTGACGCCGGTGATGCTCTGGAACGGATAGGGACGGTACCTGGCGCTGTTCGGGCCCAGTTTGTCCTCCGGCACCTGATTGAGGTCCGTGATGAACGCAAGGTTCGTCCCGCGGCTTCCCACATAAGCCACCTCGAGCACCATCGTCGCGGACACCTGCCGCTGGATAGTGAAGTTCCAGGATTTCAGCAGCGGCACAGGCGACTGGTACTGCACGAAGCCGACACCCTGCCCGTTGTAAGCGTCCGGCGTTATAGGCGCGGTCTTGTAGAGAGAGTTGATGCTGGCGCCCTTCGATCCCTGGTAGTTTATGTCCCCGCTGGACGAGAGGATGACGACAGGCTGAACGTTGTTGGTTGAATCGGTCAGATTGCCGCTGGAGGTGAAAGCGTTCCCCAATCCGTTGCTGGCGTAACCGTCCACATTCCACGGAAACGTGTACATGCCGAACCCGCCGCGCACGGTGGTTCTATCGCCCAGCAAGTAGGCGAACCCGACCCTCGGGAGCCAGTTGTTGAACCGCGAGTGCTGCAACGTGGTCCTTCCGTTCGCGGCCGTCACGGCGTACCACATAGCGCCGGGGGCGTTTGTTGCGGGATTGATGATGGTCGGATCGAACGAACGCTCGTTGCCGTTCACATCGGACCATCCTGTCGTGCCCATCCACCTGAGGCCGAGGTTGAGCGTGAGGTTCGGGTTGACCTTGAAGTCGTCCTGAATGAATGCCGCCGGGCTCTTGAGCCTGCCGCCGTATTGCGGAGATACCGAAGCCGACCAGGACTTGGCATAACCCAGCAAGAAGTCCGCATACGGGGCTCCGGTTTTCGAGGCGAGCGGCCCGCTGTTGCTGCCGGCCGTGTAAACGCCCGTGAAACTCAGGTTTGCCGCGTTGATATTGCCCCAGGCGGTCGAGTTCGCGCGCATGGCGATCAGGTTGGCCCCGAGGTGCAGGGCGTGGCGGCCGCGGATCAGCGTTACGACATCGGAAATGTCGAACTGGTTTTCGTTGTAGTTGGCGTTGAGGCTGGGGCCCAGGCCGTACATGCCGGTAATGTTGATGGACGGGAAGAGGTCCGCTTTCGCGAATTTGAGGCCCAGCTTCTCCGGCCAGCCCTGGCCGAGAGTCTGGGGCTTCAGAGTGTCGTATTCCGCCATGAATCCAAAGCGGAACTCGTTGAGAGTGTGGGGGCTGATGCTCCAGTAATCCGAGAGCTGGCTGTTGTTGTTAAAGATGTCGCGGTCGAGGCAGTTGACGGGACAGACCGGGCCGGTTCCGGCCCCCCAACTATCGTTCCATGCCGTCGAACCCGTAATGCGATTGCTCTGGGTCACGTCCGCATCGAAACGCCCGAAGTACTTGATCTGCGGATTCTTGGAAGGCACCGAATACACGTAGTTGTTCGTCGTGACGCCGTTGACAACAGTGCCGGGCAGGTTCGGAGCCGGGTAGATGGCCTGGATCGCCCTGGCGACAGGATCCAGCATGACGCTTGGGATCCTGTTGTCGGCAAAAGGCTGCCGGGTGACGATTCCAGTGATTGGATCGACAACCTGCGAGTTCGGATCGTAGATGGCATTCATCCCGCTGAAATCGCCGGCGAGCATTGAGGGGGTGGGTACCGTGACAAAACTCGTGCTCGCCCCGCCATGGTTAATGATCCTCTCCGCAGCGAAGAAGAAGAACACCCGATCCTTGATTACCGGGCCGCCGATATTTCCCCCGAGCGCGTTGTAGTGAATAGGGCTTTTAGGCCTGTTCAGACCGAACTGAAAATCGGAGGCGTTAAAGGCGGTGTTGCGCAGGTAATCATACGCCATGCCGTGGAAGCTGTTCGTGCCGCCTTTGCTGATCTGGTTGTACAGAACACCGCCTGCCCCGTATTGAGCCGAGAATAGCGACGCGCTGATCTTCACCTCGCCGATGGCGTCGAAAATCGGAGTGGCGATCACGTTGTTGCTCATGGGCGAGTTGCTGTTCACGCCGTCGAACAGCGCGGTGGAGTACGGCATGCTTCCGTTCGCCGATACCCCGTCCATGCCCGGGTTTGTGGAATTGTTCCCGTTTTGCGGCGTTCCGGACGTGCCGGGCAACAGAACTATGAACTGCTGCCAGTCGGGCGTGCCAACCTGAGGCAGTTGCGACAGGGTCTCCACCGGCAGCGTCGCAGAGATCTCCGGACTGGTCGTCTCGAGCACGGGCGCCGCCTCGTTGACCACTATCGCTTGCGCCGATTGGGACACGTTCAGCGTGACATTCATGCCGGTGATTCCGACGCGCAGCATCATTGGGCCGCGCTGAAGCGTGGCAAATCCCTCCCTTTCGAACACGATCTGATAGCGGTCCCCGGGGACGAGAGGACCGGTATCGTATACGCCGGCAGCATTCGTCGTCACGGCGCGTTCCGTATTCTTGTCAAGATTTTTAACAGTGATCGTCACGTCCGGAATGACAGCGCCCGACGGGTCGGTGACAGTGCCGGTGACATCGGCTGAGTTCATCGCCTGGCCCCATGCTATGCCAGACCACACGCAGGCGATACAGGCATAGAGCGGGAGGAGGCGTATCAGAGATCCTGCCCTTCGGTTCATAGTATCCCTCCCATACATTCGCCATGGGTCGATTGCCGTGCCCGCTCTCGGCGCCCGCTGGTGCGGCCAGACCCGATCTGGCGCTGCCCGTCTCCTTGCTAATTGTGCGGCTGTTTCGAAGAACCGGCCCAGACCATGGCTCGGTAAACGCTATCACGCGAGCTTCGCGCGGTGTAGGTTTTTAACGGTATATCTGGCGTAAACGCCCATGCAATGGACGATCTTCGTGTGCCGTAGCGCCTTGTGGCGGTCCCAGTGAACCGTTAGCCGCAATGGTTAAATCTCGTGTTACTGGTAACGACTGGTCATCCGGAATCTCACTCGAGGCAACCTCCCGAGGCAATGCGCTTTCACCGGCTCGGGCGAAGGCGTTGCGGCGGGCGCCACGGCGATCTTAAGCCCAGGGAACTACAGGGTAGGCCGAGGCGGCCCGGCAACATAGCCCTGAGCGGGCGCGCCCCGGCTGCTGATTTCAATAGTGAATTGAGAGCGGCGCGAACCGGCGTATACTGCCTAAGTCTGAGAACGACGAGTGAAAGCCCTTTCAACGCGGGCCGGCATCGCCGCAGACGCGATTCCGGTCCGGGGAGTCTCCGCGTGACTCGCGGTCGCCTGAAACAACTCACGCTCGCTGGCGCAACGGTTCTTTTTGCCTTTCTCGCCGCCGGCTTGTTCCGGGCGCAGGGGCAGAGCAAGCCCGCTCCCATCCACTTCTCATACCGCAACATGCCCTTCACGCTGGACAACGGCGAGACGGAGACCCGGTATGTTCCGGAGACCATGGCCGGCGGCGTCGCGGTGTTCGATTACAACAATGATGGCCGGTTGGACATCTTCTTCACGAACGGTGCGCGGATGCCGTCTTTGAGGAAGTCATCCCCGAAATACTGGAACCGGCTGTTTCGAAACGATGGAAATGCCGGCTTCACCGACGTGACCGGGGCGGCGGGACTGGCCGGCAGCGGTTTCGACACCGGCGTGGCGGTCGGGGACTACAACAATGACGGATACGAGGACCTCTTCGTTGGCGGGGTCCACCGCAACACCCTATACCGGAACAACGGTGACGGCACCTTCACGGATGTGACGGTGGAAGCCGGGCTGGACAGCCATGATGCCGATTACGGATCGCTATGGTCCGTGGGCGGGGTGTGGCTCGACGTTAACAACGATGGAAACCTGGATCTTTTCGTGACCAACTACCTGGCTTGGGATCCGGATAAGGAACCGGTCTGCATGGTCTTCGGCAAGCGCGATTACTGCCATCCCCGTTACTACAAGCCCACGCCTGACCGCCTCTACCTCGGCGATGGAAAGGGCGGATTCACCGACGTATCGGCATCCTCCGGAATCAGGGAACACGCCGGCAAAGGCATGGGAGCATCGGTGGCGGATTTCGACGCGGACGGCTGGATGGACATCTTCGTCACGAATGACAAGATGGCCAACTTCCTCTTCCGGAACCTGGGCGGAGGAAGGTTTCGCGAAATCGCGTTAGATGCGGGGGTAGCCTACCCCGCTAACGGGTCGAACGTGTCCGGAATGGGATCGGATTTCCGCGACATTGATAACGACTGCCGTCCCGACGTTATTTTCGCCGCCCTGCCGAACGAGACCTTTCCGCTGTACCGCAACACGGGAAAAGGGTTTTTCGAGGACGCAACGGCGTCCAGCCGGCTCGAGACGCTGAGCCGGACCATGGGCGGCTATAGTCCCGTGGTTTCCGACCTCGACAACGATGGCTGGAAAGACCTGTTCGTCTCGCGTGGGCACGTCCAGGCGAACAGCGGAGGCCGCGAAATCATAGAGCAGCACAACTCGGTGTTCCGGAACCTGGGGAACGCCACTTTCGAGGCGCTCACGGGCGAGGCGGGCTTCGCGGCGCAGCCGCCCCGGCGCCACAGGGGAAGCGCCTTGGGGGACCTCAATGGCGACGGCCGCACGGACGTGGTGGTCACAGCGCTGATGGGGCCAGCGGAAGTCTGGATAAACGATAGCCCCGGCAACAATCACTGGCTGGAACTGGCGCTCGTGGGCGTCGCCAGCAACCGGGACGGCATCGGCGCGGCCATCAAGGTCACCTCGAGACACCTGGTGCAGTACAACCACGTCACGACCGCGGGTGGATATGCATCGTCGAGTGCCGGGCCGGTTCATTTCGGCCTGGGGCCGGACGAGCAGGCCGGCATGATCGAGATTCGCTGGCCTTCCGGCGCCGTGCAGCGGCTCACCGGAGTGAAGTGCGATCGCGTGCTGCACGTCAAGGAGCCCGTCCCGAGTGGTGATTTGCGGAGGCGGTGACGGCGCCCGGACGACCCTGGCCGGCAGCACTGTGTTCGTTTTCCGCCGCCGGCCGGTTCGTCTGGGACGGCGGGCATGGGATCTACCCCGGCGGCCCCTCGGGTTGCGTGGGGGCCCCCGGCCAGCCCTCGAGGTCAGTTCTCGCTCACGGCCCCGGCCAGTTGTTTGAATATCGCTTCGAGTTTGTCTTTCACTTCTTTGTAGCGCCGGAACGCATCCATTTCGCGTTCGGAGTCCGCCGTCCGGCCTGCCCGCCGGTACAGCCCGCTCAGGCGGTAGTGCGCCTCGATGTTCGCCGGGTCGTCCTTCACCGCGCGTTCGAGCAATGACATTGCTTCGTTCGCCTGATTCATCGAGATGAGGGCGATCGCGAGGCCCGTCGCCGCCTCCGCATCATCCGGTTGTAAAGCAATCGCCTTTCTGTAGTACTTCTCCGCCGTCTTGAAATCGCCATTCGCGGCCGTAATGCGGCCCAGTTGGCGCCAGGACTTCTCATCGTACTGGTTCACCTCAAGCGCGGCCCTGTATTCCCTCTCGGCGGCCGCATTCAATGCTGGGTCCGGCGAGGTCCTAAGCTGTTCGGCCAGCTCGAAATGCGCTCCCGGAAGCTTCGGATTCAAGCGGATCGCCTCACGATACTGCGCGATGGCATTGGTGTGGTCTCCCTGGCGCGCCAGTTCGTTTGCCATCATCATGTGGATCTCCGCGGAGTCCGGCGCCACCATCATCGTGTGCAGCAGGCTCTGGTCCGTCATTTGGCGGGAGAGCTGATATGTGACGAAGTAGATCCGCGGATTCGCCGGGTCCAGTTCCTGTAGCTTCGCGGCGATGGACAGACCCTGGTCGATTCGAGCCGAAGCGGAGGCGAGTTCGATCAACTCCAGACCAGTCTCTATCTTGATATTCTTCTCGTCCAGGTTCGAAAACGCGGTTTCCAGATCGGTTTGCGCCTGTGCCGGCTGCCCGGTCCGCTTCTCGGCGATTCCTAACAGCGCCCGAATCTTCCAGAGCGCCGGCTGCATCTGCAAAGCCGCGCGCATGTGCGGGATGGCATCGGTGTACTTGTTCTCGAAGAACAGCAGCACGCCGAGGTTGCCCTGGGCATTAACGTTCTTCGGGTCGAGCGAGACTATGTCGCGCAGCACGGGAATCGCAAGCTGTGGCTTCTGTTCCTGGAGGAATGTCCGCGCCTGCTGTTCGAGCGCACGGACTTTATGTTGAACGTCCTGAGCGTCCTGAGCCATCAGGGCCGTCCAGGAAAGCGAGACGGCAAGCGCGCGCGCCGTTCTCGAAAGGAGATCCGTCACGCTCACTGCTATACCACGATCCCTGAGCGAATGAAAGGCACTCGCATGGGGCCATCCCTTCACCGGCATCTTGCGTGAGCTGTTCAGGATTGATGACTCTGCCGATGGCTTGGGTGGTCTGCCCTGCCTATCTCTACTTTCTATTTCTACCGTCGCAGCTTCGAATGTCCCCGGCCAATCTGCTGCGCTCTCAAGCCACCCCCGCCGGAGCCGCCCGCCACCTATGCTCTCAACGGCGCGCGGCGGAAGAGGGCAACTTCGCGGCGGTGTTGCGCGGCGTTCGCGAAAGCCGGCGCAGCAGTGCCGTGTAGACACAAATTATTGAAAAATCAGGAGAAATTGCGGGTCGAGGGGGCTATGCCGTATACTAGGCGCGTGTTGAGGCATTTCTCCCCTCTCCTGTTTATGGCTCCGATCTTGTTCGCACAGCCGGCAGCCTGGATGAAAGACGCCACCGCGAGACTCGAAGCGCAACTGGTGGCGAAGTATGGCGAGGCGCAGCGCCCGCGCATCGAGCGCGGGCTGAGGCAAGTGGCCGGGTTCTGGCGCGACAGCGACGGCGACGCCGCGGCGTTCTCAGATTTTGTCCTCCGCAACTACTACCCGAACACGGACGAGCTGTTCGAACGCTGCGAACGTTTATTTGAGCAACTCGACGGTCACATGCTCGAAATCGACCTCGCACTGCGCGAGCACACGGACCTCGACAGCGGCCCCATACAGCCCTTCGATGAGGTCTTCGCCGCTTACAACCCCGGCGCGCACATCACGGGGGATCTGTTCGACAACAAGATTGCTTTCACCGTTCTGCTCAATTTCCCGCTCACGACGCTTGGGGAGCGCCTGGCCAACGGCTCGCAGTGGACGCGGCGCCAGTGGGCCGAAGCGCGCCTGGCGCAGCGCTTCAGCCGCCGCGTGCCGGCCGAGGTGAACCAGGCGATCTCGAAGGCGGGCGCCGAGGCTGAGCAGTACATAAGCCAGTACAACATCTGGATGCACCACGTTCTCAGCGCGGACGGGCAGCGCCTGTTCCCGCCGAAGATGCGGCTGCTATCGCACTGGAACCTGCGCGACCAGATCAAGGCGGACTACTCCGAAAAGGACGGTCTTGCTCGCCAGCGCACCATCCAGCGTGTTATGGAGCGCATCGCGGACGGCACGATCCCCGCCGCGGTCATTGACAATCCCGCGGTGGACTGGAACCCGTTCACGAACGAGGTCCGCAAGTCGGACGTGAAAGATTACGACCAGGCGAAGCCCGTTGCCGTGTCCGAGGCTCCCGAGCCCGATACGCGCTTCGCCATGCTGCTCGGGAATTTCCGCGCGCAGCGCATGCTTGACCCGTACTCACCTACGGCGCCGACGCTCATGGCGCGTGTGTTCGACGAGGAGCGCGAGCTGCCCGAGGCGCGGGTGCGGAGCATGCTGGAGCAGGTGGTCGGTTCGCCGCTCGTGCCGAAAATCGCGGCCCTGATCGAGAAGCGGCTGGGAAGAAAGCTCGAGCCGTTCGACATCTGGTATTCCGGCTTCAAGCCGCGCGGCAAATACACCGAAGCGCAGCTCGACGCCATCACGCGCAAGAAGTACCCCACGCCGGAGGCTTACCACGCTGACATGCCGCGCATGTTCGAGGCGCTCGGCTTCAGCCCGGACACGGCGAAGTACCTCGCCGCGAACATCGTTGTGGACCCGGCGCGCGGATCGGGCCACGCCTGGGGCTCGCAGCTCGGCACGGCGCCGGCGCACCTGCGAACGCGTGTCGCGAAAGACGGCATGGACTACAAGGGGTACAACATCGCCGTCCACGAGATGGGGCACAACGTCGAGCAGACGTTCTCGCTGAAGAAGGTCGATCACTGGCTGCTGAACGGCGTGCCGAATACGGCGTTCACCGAGGCCATCGCGTTCGTGTTCCAGGCGCGGGACCTGCAACTGCTCGGGCTTGCCGGGCCCGACGCGCAGGCCGAAGCGCTGAGCACGCTTCAGGACTTCTGGTCTACGTACGAGATCGCCGGGGTCTCGCTGGTGGATATGGCCGTGTGGCACTGGATGTACGATCATCCTGACGCCACGCCCGCGCAGTTGAAGGAAGCCGTTCTGCGCATCTCGAAGGACACCTGGAACAAGTACTACGCGCCGGTATTCGGCAAGCGCGACGTGGTGCTGCTCGGCGTCTACTCGCACATGATCGAGCGGACGCTGTATCTGCCGGACTATCCGATCGGCTATCTGATCGCGACTCAGCTCCAGCAGCACATCAAGAAGACCGGCAAGGTGGGGCCGGAAATCGAGCGCGTCGCCGAGATCGGGCGCATCGCCCCGGACCTCTGGATGGAGCGGGCCACGGGCGCTGCCGTCGGTCCCGAGGCGCTGCTCGCGGCGGCGCAGCGGGCCTTGGAGCAGGTCGCGAAATGAGCCTGTTCGACGATGCCGCCGCGCGTGCGGCGCGTTATATGGAGGGTCTGCGCGACAGGCGCGTGGGCCCGGCCCCGGACGCCGTCGCGCATCTCGCGCAACTGAACGAGCCGTTGCCGGAGCACCCGACTGATCCGCGGCGGGTTATCGAAACACTCGACCATCTCGGTTCGCCCGCCACCACCGCCACCGCCGGGCCGCGCTACTTCGGGTTCGTGATCGGCGGCTCGCTGCCCGTCACGGTAGCCGCGAACTGGATTGCGGCGGCGTGGGATCAGCCCGCGGGACTCTTCGCGGTGACGCCGACAGGCTGCGCTCTCGAAGATGTCGCCCTGGGCTGGCTTGTCGATCTTTTCGGGCTTCCAGCCGGTTGCGGCGGTGCGTTCGTCACCGGCGCCACCATGGCAAACTTCACCGCTCTTGCCGCGGCGCGCAGCGCAGTGCTCGGCCGTGCGGGTTGGGATGTTGAATCGGACGGGCTCCTGGGCGCCCCGCCGGTGAACGTGATCGTCGGCGAAGAGGCGCATCCGTCGGTGATGCGCTCGCTCGGGCTGCTCGGTTTCGGGCGCAAGCGCGTGACCACCGTGCCTGTTGACGGCCAGGGCCGCATGCGCGCCGGCTGCCTGCCGCGCATACAACCGCCGGCAATAGTATGCGTGCAGGCGGGCAACGTGAACACGGGCTCGTTCGATCCGATCGCCGAGATCTGCGCGCGCGCGCACGAGCAGGGCGCCTGGGTACACGTGGACGGAGCTTTCGGGCTCTGGGCGGCTGCTTCGCCGGAGCGTAAGGCGCTCGTTGCCGGCGTCGAAAATGCGGACTCATGGGCCACGGACGCGCACAAGTGGCTGAATGTTCCCTATGACAGCGGCCTTGCGTTCGTGCGCGACGAGCGGCACCTGCACCGCGCCATGTCGATGAGCGCGGCCTACCTGCCGCACGGAGATCGCCGGGAACCGTCGCAGTACACTCCGGAACTGTCGCGGCGCTCGCGCGGGATAGAGATTTGGGCGGCATTGAAAACCCTCGGCCGGTCAGGGGTGGCCGAGATGATCGACCGGAACTGCCGGCAGGCCGCGCGTTTCGCCGAGAGCCTCGGCGCCGCGGGCTGCGAGATTCTCAACGATGTGGTGCTGAACCAGGTGCTCGTCGATTTCGGCGGGCCCGAGGTGACCCAGCGCACCATCGAGCTCATTCAGGAAGACGGCACGTGCTGGTGCGGCGGCACCGTCTGGCAGGGCCGCACGGCGATGCGTATAAGCGTGTCGTCATGGGCAACCACGGATGAAGATGTTGACCGCAGCATTGAGGCCATGCTGCGCTGCCGCGCGGAGGCGATGCGATCGTGAACGATTCAATCCGGCTGCTCATCACCGGCGGCACGTTCGACAAGGAGTACAACGAACTTACCGGCCAGCTCTATTTTCACGACACGCACGTCCCGGAAATGCTCCGGCTCGGACGGTGCCTGCTCGAGGTTGAAACTCGCACGCTGATGATGATCGACAGCCTCGAGATGACCGACGACGACCGCCGCATTATCGCGGACCACTGCCGCAACTGCCGCGAATCGCGCATCGTCATCACACACGGCACGGACACCATGGTGCAGACGGCCGCGCACCTCGGCCGCGAGGGCCTGGACAAAACCATCGTCCTCACCGGCGCAATGGTTCCATACAAGTTCGGCAGCTCGGACGGCATGTTCAACCTGGGTAGCGCGCTAGCCTTCGTCCAGACGCTCCCCCCGGGCGTCTACATCGTGATGAACGGCCGGTGGTTTCATTGGAACCACGTGCGTAAGAATCGCGACAAGGGCGTGTTCGAGGCCGCCTGACTACTGTTTCAGCTCCGCGATGGTGGCGCCGGCTCCGCCTTCGTTCTGCGGCGCCGTGTAGAACTTCTCCACGTTAGGGTTGCCGGCCAGGTATTCCGCAATGGCGCGCTTGAGTATGCCCATACCGTGCCCGTGCACTATGCGCACGCGATCCACAGATGCCAGGACCGCCGTGTCGAGGAACTTGTCCACGCGCTCGATTGCTTCGTCCGCGCGCATGCCGATTACGTTTATCTCGCGGAAACTGATGTAAGCTTCGGGCCCTGTCGAGCGGAGGGACACGTTCCCGGGCAGCTTCGCGCCCGCCTCGCCCTTCTCCGGAAGCACTTCAAGCACGTCGTCTCTCGAGATCTGCATCTTCATGAAACCTGCCTGGATCTCGATCCGGTCCGGCCCGATCAGACGCAGCACGCGCGCAGGGTCGCGCACGCCCTTGAGCCGCACCCGCGAGCCCTCGACAATCCTGAGCGGCGCTATGGCGCCTTCGCGAGCGTCCGCGCGGGTGGAAAGGACCGTTGTGTCCAGTTCTTCCCGTAACTCGCGCTTGGCCTTCGCCACTTCTCGCGCGGCCTGCTGCGCGGCTCTCTTCTGTCCCGCTCCTGCGGTGATCCGCTCGATGATTTCCGCCGCCCGCTCGTCGAAATTCCGTATGGCCAGCGTGAACTGGCGCTCGAGTTCCTTCAATTTCGCCGATTCGCGCTTCGCCCATTCCTCCGCAATCTGCTTCTCGCGCGCGATGAGCCGTTCGCGCTCCGCCGCGAGCGAATCGCGCAGCGCCGCGGTTTCCGTAAGGCGCCGGTCGAGTTCGGCGAGAAATCGCGTCATGTCGCTTTCGCGGCTGCTGAGCGACGCGCGCGCCCGGTCGAGCACGGCCGGGGGCATGCCAAGGCGCCGTGCGATGTCGATGCCGGCTGATTTTCCCGGCGCGCCGAGCCGCAGGATATACGTCGGCTCCAGCGTATCCTCGTCGAATCCCATCGAGCCGTTCAGGACCCCGGGCGTGGTCGCGCCGTACATCTTCAGCGCGAGCAGGTGTGTGGAAGCCAGCGTGAAAGCGCCCGATGCGCGGAAGCGGTCGAGCACGGCCACGCCGAGCGCGCCGCCTTCTTCGGGGTCGGTCGCCCGGCCGAGTTCGTCCAGCAGAACCAGTGAATCGGACGTTACCTCGTCGAGCATGTCGCGCACGCGCGTCATGTGCGCGGCGAACGTGGAGAGGCTGGTTTCGATCGACTGCTGGTCGCCGATGTCGGCGAGCACCTCCCCGAACCAGGGGAACTCTGCGCTTTCGCACGGCACCGGCAAGCCTGCCTTGGCCATCAGGGCAAGCAGTCCGGCGGTCTTGAGCGCGACAGTTTTGCCGCCGTTGTTGGGACCGCTGATCAGCAGCGTGCGCGTGTCGCCTTCGAGCGTCATCGAAACGGGCACCACTTCGCGCCTGTGCCGCCGCAGCACGCTCTCGAGGAGCGGGTGGCGCGCGCTCACGAGCGACAGCCGCCGCGCCCCATCGGGGCTGAAGCGCGGCACCACGCAGCCAAAATCGATAGCGAACTGCGCCTTTGCGAACAGCAGGTCGAGTCCGGCCAGAACGCCGAGCGTACGCTCGATGGCGCCGGCGTAATCCCGGAGGCGGTCGGTCATCTCCAGGAGGATGCGGTGTACTTCCTGCGACTCCTCCTCTCCGAGCCGCACCAGTTCGTTGTTCAGTTCGATCGTCTCCAGCGGCTCTACGAAAAGAGTGTGCCCGGTGCCGCTTGCGCCGTGAATCACGCCGTCGATGCGCCGGCGCTGGCCCGCGACAATGGGCACGACAAACCGCTCGTTGCGGATGGTGACGTACTCTTCCTGCAACTCCTCCTTGTGCAAGCGTAGAAAACGCTCGAGCGATTCCTGTATCGCGTGCCTCTGCCGCTCGATGTCCCGCCGCAGCCGCGCCAGCAGAGCGCTGGCGTGATCCGCCACCGTGCCGTCGGGAAGCACCTTCCCCGCGAGGTCGCGAACGACGCTCCGAAACTCACCCAGTGAAGCCCCGTACGCCGCGAGCTTCGGAAAACGGCCGCCGGCGGCGAGCAGCACCGCGCGCATATCGGCCGCGCGATCCAGCAGACTCGTCATCTCGAACACCTGCCTGGCTTCGAGCGACGCGCCCTGAATGCGCAGGCGGCTCACGGCCTCGGAAACGTCGGGCAAATCAGAGAAGCGCAGGCGCACAGCCGCGCCTCGCGCGGCGGGCTGCGGCCTGGCGGCGGCTTCCAGATACGCGCGCGCTTCGGCAATTTCCGCAAGGCGTGATTCCGCTGCCGCGCGGTCGTCGAGCGGGGCCAGTTTCTCGAGTTCGCCGCGCCCGAGCCGGCCGGCGACGTAGCGCCCGATGAGCTGCTTCAGGGCGTCGAACTCGAGCAGGCCGAGGCTGCTACCGGCCATGCAATACCCTGAGGATCACGTCGAGCGTGCCTTCCGTGATCTGGTAGGAGCGAAGCTCGCCGTGCGCCGCCCAAATCGCCCGTGCGGCATCGCTCGCAGCGCGCAGCTCCCCGGATACGGGCCGGCACAGGTAATCCACGAGAACGTAATGATACTCCGGCCGGCCATCCGCGTCGCGTATTATGCGTTCGAAAATCTCGGCCACCGAGAGCGGTTCCACCTCCAGGCCCGTCTCCTCGCGGACCTCGCGCTTAACCGCTTCGGCGAGCGTCTCGCCCACCTCCACGGCGCCGCCCGGCAGCGACCACATGCCGCGCAAAGGCTCGTCGCCGCGCTCGACGAGCACCACGCGCGCGCCATCGTTGATGATCGCTCCGACACCAAGAATCGGGCGTTCCGGATACCGGCGGCTATCGGCCATTCAGTAACAGTATTGCAGGCCGGCAGGCCGCGCGCGCAGCGTGCGGCGCATCGCCTCGATCCGTTCAGCCCGGGCCGCTAATCGGTCAGATACCTCTGTGGATAGTACTCCGGCAGCGGTGGAAATCCGTTTGCCGCCGCCAGCGTATTCAGGTTCCGGCGCAGGCTGTCCCACTCCGCCTCGAGCATCGGGCTGAACTCGGTTTCCGCCATTGTGCGGTTCATGGCAGCGGCGAGGACGAACGTGTCTTGCAGATTGATGCGGAACTTTCTCATGTCGTTGTCCCTGTATGCGCCGGCTGCTCGTTCGGTCGCATCATCGAGTCCCTTTGCGATGCCCTTGTAGAAGCCCGAGTTCTTGCTTACAACCCTGTATTGCCCGGCTGCGCGGTCAAAATGGTCCTCGAAGCGCGAAGCAGCATCGTGAATGTTCTCGAGCAGCACGCCGGTTTGAGCGGCGCTCAGCGGCGGCGCCTGCCCCGCGGGAATGAACTCCGCCCCGCCGGCGGGTATCGGCGGCCTTTTCCACACGGCTGCGAGTTGGTTAAGGTTGTCGCGCAGCGCCGCCCAATCCTGTTGCACAATCGGCGGGAATGCCTCCCCGATCATGGCCCGGTTTATTCCCTGCGCCGCGACGAGCGCGTTTTGTGTGTGCGTTCCCGGACTGACGGCGTACGGCCCGCCTTCTCTGTATCTGTGAGCCGCCTGTTTCAGTTCCTCGTGCATGTGCTTCGACCAGTCCTCCAGCCGCGACGCCAGATGCGAACCTTTGTAGGAGCTGTGCTTGAGCGCTTGGCCCAGACTCCGTTCAAAGCGGTCCGAGTAGATCACGCTCCGGTTTAAGAGGCTCTGCGTTTGCTCGTCCTGCCGCAAGGGCGCCTGCGCGTACGTCAGCGGCGCGAGAATTCCGGCGCAGGCGAACGCCGCGCCAATGATATGTTGCGTTTGCATTCCATTCCCCTCCAGTGTCCCCATGGTTGGGACGCGGTTTGTCTCGGCTCGGGTTCCGATGCGCGAGAGCCGTCTCAGGGGGAAAGCACGTAGGGGGTGCCCGGCTCCGCTGCGCTTCGTGTACCGATGCGGTATGCCGCCGCTCTGCTGTGATCGGCAATCTGGCGTTCGGGGTTGTACACCTGGTTGAACTTCCACAGCATCCGCAGGAAGTTCGTCCGGCCGTGCAAAATGTTCGCCGCGTGCGAGGCCAGAGCGCCGCTGATCGATCGCCAGCCCAGGTGCTTGCGGTTCAACACGGATTGCGTTCGCACGAGTTCCCGGTAGAAACGTTCGAGCGTCAGCCTCGTGGGAAGAACCGCGTGCTGGACGTCGAACAGGCGATAGTCGCGCGTGGTCAGGCGCGGCGACGCGTCTCGCCACGTCTCCGTGCCGGGGTAGGGAGTGTTGACGGTAACGTGCACCATCTCCGGAAGCGCAAGCGCCCACTCGCGAATCGCGGCGAAGCTCGCTTCATCCCAGTCGGGCTCGGCGATGATGTTCACCGCCACGCCGATTTCGAGAGATCGCGCGAACTCGAGCGCTTCGAGGTTCCTGGCGGCGGTCACGCGCTTGCGGTGGCGCTTGAGGCCGGTTTCATCGAACGACTCTATGCCAAGAAACATGTACTCCAGGCCGAGCCGTTTCCAGAAGCGGAATAGCTCCTTGTTGCGGAGCAGCACGTCCGTGCGCGTCTCCATGTAGTACCGCTTGCGGATGCCCCGGCGTTCGATGCCGCGGCCAATCGCCTCGCCGTGCCCCGCGTCGATGAACGCCACGTCGTCCACCACGAAAACGCCCGGCTCGCGGATGCCGGCCAGTTCGCAGGCGACCGCCTGCGGATCGCGCTTGCGGTACGTGCGCCCGTAAAACGTCCACGCGCTGCAAAAGACGCAATCCCAGGGGCAGCCGCGCGTGAACTCGACCGACGCGCATGGATCGAGAATTCCGATAAAGTACTTGCGGCGGTTCGGCAGCAGGTCGCGCGCGGGAAGCACCGCATCGAGACTGGCCACAGGCTTCGGACTCGGGCCGGAACCCTCAGGCGTCACTACGCCCGCGAGCCGGTGCAGCCCGGACCGGTCGTGCCGGGCCGCCTCGAGCAGAATGGGCGTCGCCTCTTCTGCCTCGCCGCGGACAACGCAGTCCAGCGCGCCGTCGCTGTGCTCAAGTATCTCCTCCGCCGTGAACGAGGCGCTGTGGCCGCCGGCGAACGTGAAGCACCCGGGCAAGCGCAGCCTGGTGGCCTTAACCAGGTCCACCACCTCGGGTATGTTCGCCAGATAGTTCAGCGAGAAACCCACGGCATCCGGGTTCCAGCTTGCGAGCAGGGAATTGAGCTCGCGATGCGTTGACGTTTGAAGGTCGAGAAGCCTCACCTGATGCCCGGCCCGGCGGGCGGCAGCACCCGCGAGTTCCAAGCCAAGCGGCTCCAGGCGCACGAAAACTTCCGAGTACATCAGCGGACCGGGATGGATCAGAAGCACACGCATCGTGTACCCGTCCGGGATTAAGCACGCATTCCAGCCTGAGTTGCGCCCATTATACAGGCGTGAAGGGTTCGGTCACGGCGTGTGCCGCGGGTTTCGGTTTTCCTCATCCGGCGGCTGTTCCTTGCTCTGCTTCACCCACCGCACCACTGCTATCGTCGTTCCCAAAACGGCGATTCCGATCAGAAAATACATCAGGTAGGCCACGGTGGGGCTCTTTATGAATTCGACAACCTGCCGGGCGAAAAACAGGCCGATCAGCCCGATCGCGCCGTAGCGCAGGAACCTGGTAACGAAGATGATCGCGTACATCTTCTTGCGCGGGTATTGAAGCGCTGAAGCGGCGATAACGGCCGGCTTCATCGGGAAAGGCGGCGGCAACAGCGCCGAAAGTCCGAGAGCCCAGCCTGTCCGGTTCGCCATCTTTCCCTGTATATACTCGAAGCGCTTTCTAGGCACCATGCGCTCTATCTTCCGGCCCCCTTTTCGAAACACGATATCCAGCGTGAAGGCGCCGCAGATTGAGCCGCATGCCGCCAGGAGGGCATAGTAGGGAAGCCGCAAAGGGTGGTGCGCCACCAGGATGATTAACAGCAGGTCGTTTGTCAGGGGAATAACCAGGTATGATGCGTCGGCAAAGGTTACCAGGAACAGGCCGAGTCCGCCCATTCCGATAAAGGCGCTGACGAGCCGGGGCATCATGTGAAATCACTCGGGCGTACCACCGCTGCCGTGTCTGCGCCCTCAACTTCAGCGTAAGCCCTCACGGGCGGGCCGGAGTCGAATTTCGCCGGCCGGACGGTCCGCCGCCCGCCGGCCCGGGGCTTGCGAGAGGACAAGTCCCGCAATGCCGCGCACCCACCGGTGGTTCTCGCCGGCGGCGCGCTCAGCCGTTTGCTTAAATTTCGAAAAAGCTGAGCGCGTTGTCGCCTTGTTTTACCATGCGCACGCGTCTCAGCGGCCCGTAAGATTCGCGCAGCTTCAGCCTCGTCGGGTGCTGAACCACAACAAGCGTGGCGCGCAGCAGCCGCAGGGCTGCATCATACTCTCCGGCAGCCTCGTAAGGCGGATCCAGAAACGCGATGTCCGGCTCAAAGCGGGGCAGGGCTGGCAGAACCTTGCCGGACACAACTTCGGCGCGCTCCTCGATGCCGAGGTTCCTCAGGTTCTCGCGTATCGCCGCCACCGCCGCCCGGCTCTTCTCGATGAAAATTGCGCGCGCCGCCCCCCGGCTGAGCGCCTCGATGCCCACCGAACCCGAGCCAGCATAGGCATCCAGGAACACAGCATTCTCAATTCTGGGCGCCAGTATGTCGAACAGCGTCTCGCGCAGCCGGTCTGGTGTCGGGCGCGTGTCCAACCCGGGAATGCTCCGAAGTCTCCGGCTGCGAAACTCGCCTGCTATGACGCGCATTGGTGCCGCTCCTATCCCACCATCGCCAGGCCGTAACGGCGCTGCCAGTCCGAGCGCAGGTATGCCGTCGCGCGGCGCAGTTCGGCATCATCGGCGGGCCGCTCCAGGAAAGCGATGGCCTCCTGCCGCGCGGCCGCAAGCGCGTCCTGGTCGCGGATGATGTTCGCAACGCGAAACGCCGGCAGTCCGGATTGCTTGGTCCCGAAGAACTCTCCGGGACCGCGCAGCTTCAGATCCACCTCCGCGATGTGGAAGCCGTCCGACGACTGTACCAGCGTCTGTATGCGCTCGCGGCTGATGTCGCTCAACCTGCCTGTGACGAGAACGCAGTAGCTCTGCTCCGCGCCGCGCCCCACGCGCCCCCGAAGCTGGTGCAATTGCGACAGCCCAAACCGCTCGGCCTGTTCGATGACCATCACGGTCGCGTTCGGCACATCGATTCCGACTTCGATGACTGTCGTCGACACCAGCACCTGCAACTCGCCGCGAGTGAATCGCTGCATCACGGTTTCCTTTTCGTCGGCTGAAAGTCTCCCGTGCAGCAGGCCTATGCTGAACTGCGGAAACACCGTCCCGGAGAGGTGCTCGTACATCTTCTCCGCGGCCTTCATCGCGCGCGTCTCCGACTCCTCGATCACGGGGTACACAACATACGCCTGCCGCCCGCGCTCGATCTGCTGCTGGAGAAAACTCCATACCTGCTCAATGCGGTCTTCCGTGACGTGCCGCGTGATGACCGGCCGCCGTCCGGGGGGCAGCTCGTCAATGGTGGAGACATCCAGGTCGCCGTATAAAGTCAGCGCAAGCGTCCTAGGTATCGGCGTCGCCGTCATCACCAGCACATCCGGGCGCTCGCCCTTTTTCATGAACCGCAGCCGCTGGAGCACGCCGAAGCGGTGCTGCTCGTCGACTATCGCCAGCCCGAGGCGCCTGAACTCGACATCCTCTTCGATCAATGCGTGCGTGCCCGCGGCGATGTTGATCAGGCCCGCCGCAAGCGCGCGTTTGAAGCTCTCTTTCTCCTTCTTTGTCATGGACCCCGTGAGCAGCCCCACGTTGTACCCGAGCGGCGCGAACAGCCGCTTCAGCGAAAAGTAGTGCTGCGTCGCCAGGATCTCCGTCGGCGCGAGCATCGCCACCTGGCAGCCGTTCTCCACTGCGATCACCGCAGCCTCCGCCGCAACCAGTGTCTTTCCGCTCCCCACATCGCCCTGCAAGAGGCGGTTCATCGGTCCGGCTGCGGCCATATCGCGCGCGATCTCGCCCAGCACGCGTTTCTGCGCCGCCGTGGGCTTGAACGGCAGCATGCGCCTCACCTGTTCGCGGACGCGGTCGTTCAACTCGAACGCGATTCCCGGAAGAATCCGCGCTCTCTTGTGCTTGAGGCTCAGGCCGCATTGCAGCCAGAAGAATTCCTCGAATATCATGCGGCTCTGCGACGGGGACCGGAACGCGTTCAGCAGCCGCAGGTCTTCGTCCCCGGGAAAGTGCAGCCCGCGAATCGCCTCGGCGAGCGCCGGCAGTTTCAGCCGTTCGCGCAGCGACGCCGGCAGGGGATCGTCCAGCGGCGGCAGCCGGTCCAGCGCCTGCGCCATGAGCCGCCGGAAGACGCGCGTGGTGATCTTGCCCGCCGCCTCGTAGATCGGCACGATGCGGCCCACGTGCAGCGCTGCGTCGCCCTCGCCGTCATCGGAGAGTATTTCGTACTCCGGATGCATCATGACGATCTCGCGCGAGTAGCTGTCGAACTCCACTTTGCCGTACAACGCGATACGCTGCCCCGGAGCGATCACGTTCTTGAGATATCCTCCATGAAACCACTTGCCGGCGAACAACTCGCGCGACGCGTCCGTGAAAACGGCTTCGAACAAGCCGAGGTCGCGGCGGCGGAAATTCGAAAGGCGGGTGCTTCGAACTTCCGCTATTACGGTCGCCATCTCCCCCGGCGCGAGGTCCGCGATGGTCTTCACGTTGCGGCGGTCTTCGTACCTGAACGGCGCGTACAGCAGCAGGTCGTAAACGGTGCGCAGTCCCTTCGCCTCGAGCACCTCGGCGCGCGCGGGGCCTACACCCTTCATGTACATCAGCGGAGTGGCGAGCGTCAGTTCCACGGTTTCGTTGTTATCTTAGCGGTTATGCGAACGGCTGCACTTCCGGCGCTCGCCGCCGGCCTCGCCCCCGCGGCGGAAGTTCGGCTCGGGATCGTCGGCACGGATACCTCCCACGTGATCGCCTTCACTCAGGCGTTCCATGACAAGGCTTCGCCGGACTACATTCCCGGCGTGCGAGTAGCCGCGGCCTGGAAAGACGGCAGCCCCGATGTCGAGGCCAGCCGCACGCGCGCCGGCGGCGCGCCGGTGAAACTGCGGTAGCACGGAGCGATCCACAACTCGACTAAAATGGTTTATTCATGCCCGGCTTGCTCGAGGGGAAATCTGCGCTCGTTCTCGGCGTCGCCAACAAGTGGAGCCTCGCTTACGCGGTGGCCGAAGCCTACCGCCGCGAGGGCGCGCGCCTCGTCCTCACCTATCAGGGCGAGCGCCAGCGCGAGACCGTCGAGACGATCGGCGCCGAACTCGGCGCCGCCCGGGTGCTCGCCTGCGACGTTTCCAGCGACGCCGAACTCGCCGCGCTGAGAACCGCGCTCGAGCCCGACGGCCGCCTCGACGCCGTCATGCACAGCATCGCGTTCGCGAACCGCGAAGACCTCACGCGCCCGTTCATCGAAACCTCGCGGGCCGGCTACCTGCTCGCACAGGACGTCAGCGCGTACTCGCTGGTTGCCGTTTCGCGCACGGTCGCGCCGCTCATGTCCGCCGGCGGCTCCATCGCCACGCTCAGCTATCTCGGCGCCGTCCGCGTCGTTCCGAACTACAACGTGATGGGCGTAGCGAAGGCGGCGCTCGAAGCCGTCGTCCGCTACCTGGCGAGCGAACTCGGCCCTCAGGGCGTGCGCGTGAACGCCGTCTCGGCCGGCCCGGTTAAGACTGCTTCGGCGCGCGCCATCGGCGGCTTCTCCTCCATACTCGACCGCGTCGCCGAGCGAGCGCCGTTGCGGCGCAACACCGACCCCGCCGAAGTCGCCGACGCCGCCGTGTTCCTCGCCAGCGATCTCAGCCGCGGCGTCACCGGCAACGTGCTGTACGTCGATTCCGGCTTCTCCATTATGGCCCTTTAGTGCTTTGGCGCGCCTCTGCGCGATTACGGATCCTCAATGTTGACAGCCCTTCCGCTGGCTTCGATATGATGAGAGACATCTTGAGGTGCAACCCGGGAAAACCCGGCTTTTTCAAGATGTTTTTTCTCTTCTGGCAGGACTTCCATGATCAACGTTGAAGGTCTGACTAAACGGTACGGGCGGACCGTGGCCGTGGACAGCATTTCTTTCACGGTGGAAAAGGGTCAGATCGTCGGTTTTCTGGGGCCGAACGGCGCCGGAAAAACGACGACCATGCGGGTACTTACCTGCTTCCTTCCGCCGACGGCCGGCACCGCCACGCTGGCCGGATACGATGTCATCAAACAACCCCTTGAAGTGAAGCGGCGCATAGGATATCTGCCGGAAACGCCGCCTCTTTACCCGGAGATGGAGGTCGGCGAGTACCTTGCTTTCGCCGGCCGGATCAAAGGCGTCGCCAAATCGGATCTGGCGCGGCGAGTCGATGAGGTGATGGACCTTTGCGCGATCGGCGACGTCCGCAAGAAGCTCATCAGCAAGCTGTCGAAAGGCTACCGGCAGCGCGTCGGCCTGGCGCAGGCCATCATTCATAACCCCGACGTACTGATCCTCGACGAGCCCACCGCCGGTCTCGATCCCAAACAGATCATAGAAACGCGCGAGCTCATCAAGAGTCTCGCGAAGGCAGGCGCGCACACCATCATCCTGAGCACACACATTCTGCCGGAGGTGGAGCAGACCTGCGAAAAGGTCATCATTATCAACAAGGGCAAGCTGGTCGCGACGGACTCGGTCGACAACCTCACGCACCGCCTGCGCGGTTGCGAATCGGTGGCCGTCGATGTCGCCGCGCGCGACGGCAAGCTCGACGCCGCGGCCGCGCAGCGGAAGCTGGAACAGGTCCCCGGCGTCGGCCGCGTCGTCATGAAGGAGAACCGCGGCGACCGGTGCCTGTTCGAAGTGGAAAGCCTCGAGCGGCGCCAGATCCGGCCGGAACTGGCGCGCGCCGTCGTCGAGGCCGGCTGGAATCTGAATGAACTGCGGCCCATGGCGATGAGCCTCGAAGAGATCTTCCTCCAGGTGACCTCCACCGAGGAAGAGCACGAAGCCGTCGCGGCGGGAGAATCCAAATGAAGAACATCTGGGTCATATACCGCAAGGAACTCAAGAGCTACTTCTCGTCCTGGATCGCCTGGATCCTGATGGCGTTCTTCGCTCTCGTGTTCGGGTGGTTTTTTTACAGCGCCACCGCGTACTTCGTTTCGCGCAGCATGCAGGCCATGATGATGGGCGGCAGCATGCCGATGAACATGAATGAATGGATCATACGGCCCGTGCTGATGAACGTCAGCGTTATCGGGTTGTTCGTCATCCCCATGATCACCATGCGCCTCTTCGCCGAAGAGAAGCGCTCCGGCACCATCGAGCTGCTTATGACTTCTCCGGTGCGCGATTACGAGATGATCGCCGCCAAGTGGCTTGCCGCGCTCACGCTCTGGGCCGGAATCCTGGCCGTCTCCGCGCTGAACCTCGCCTATCTTTTCATCTACGGCACGCCGGACTGGAAACCGATTCTCGTCGGCTACCTGGGACTGCTGCTTCAGGGCGGCTGCCTGCTGGCGCTTGGCACCTTTATTTCAACGCTCACGCGCAATCAGATCATCGCCGTGGGCGTCACGTTCGCGGTTTGCCTGATGCTGTGGATCCTCGACTGGGTCACCGGTTTTGAAACCGCCACCTGGGCGCGAATTGTCTCTTATTTCTCGGTTGTCGCGCACTTCGAGGCGTTCTCGAAAGGCGTCATCGATACCAAGGACATCATCTTCTACGTGTCCGCGATCTTCTTTGGATTATTCCTGACGGCGCGCTCTATGGAAGCGCTGCGGTGGAGGGCCTGACATGAAATTCGGATGGCTCAAAGCAAGGCAGACTAAATACACGGCCTACGCGGCTGTCTACATAATCGTGATTGCGGCGGTGCTCGTTGCTGCGAACTGGCTCGCCAACCGCTACAACAAGAGCGTGGACGCCACCGCCAACAAGCGCTTCAGCCTCTCGGACCAGACCGAGAAGGTTGTGAAGAATCTCAAGCAGGACGTCAAGATCACTTATTTCGACCGCGCCGGCGAGTTCGACCGCGCGCGCGATCTGCTCGGCCGCTACAGCAACCTCTCTTCGCGCCTCACGGTGGACTACATCGATCCGCTGAAGAAGCCGAGCCTTGCTCGCGCCGCCGGCGTCCGCACGCTCGGCACCATCTTCGTTTCAGCCGGAGACAAGCGCGAGGAGGCCAAGAGCCTCACCGAGGAAGAGGTCACCGGCGCGCTCATCCGCGCTCTCAAGAGCGGCCCGCGGATGGCCTACTTCGTCACCGGCAGCGGCGAAAAGAGCATCTCCGACACCAATCCGGACGGCTTCTCGACTATGAAAGAGGTCCTCGAGAAGAACAACTACACCACGCGCGAGGTCTCGCTCATGGAGAAGCCCGAGGTGCCGAAAGACTGCACCATCCTCGTGATCGCCGGTCCCACCAAGGACTACATCCAGCCGGAAGTCGACGCCATCAAGAAGTACGTCGATAACGGCGGCCGCGCGCTCATTATGCTCGACCCGCCTCTTGCCTTCGGCAAGCAGCAGCCGCCGGCCAACGACGCGCTGGCGAAACTGGTCGCTGGCTGGGGCATCACTGTTGAGAAGAACCTCGCGCTCGATACCAGCGGCGTCGGCCAGATCTTCGGTCTGGGCCCCGAAGTGCCGCTCGTGACCAATTACGAGTCTCACCCTATCGTTCGCGAGATGAAGGGCACGGCGACCGTGTTCCCGCTCGCTCGCACGCTGGAGACGAAATCCACCGGCGCCGCTTCCGTGGAGAAACTGTTCGAGACGTCCGACAACAGTTACGCAACGAAATCGCTCGGCTCAAACGAGATTCGCATCGACCCGAAGACGGACCAGAAGGGCCCGCTCGCGCTCGCGGCGGCCGGCGAAATCAAGAGCGGCAGTCAGACCGGCCGCATCGTTGTGACCGGCAGCTCCATGTGGGCGTCAAACAACTTCCTCGGCTCGCGATCCATCGGCAACCGCGACCTGTTCCTCAACATGATGAACTGGCTCAGTTCCGACGAAGATCTTATCTCGATCCGCCCGAAGGACCCCGAAGATCGCCGCCTGTCGCTCACTCAGGCGCAGATGGGCCGCGTATTCTACTCCAGCATCATCGGTCTGCCGTTGCTAGTCATTCTCGGCGGCGGAATCGTCTGGTGGCGGAGGCGTTAGCATGCGTTTCCGCGGATTGCTTGCAGCAACAGGCGTTCTCGCGGCGCTGGCCGTTCTGGTGTGGTGGTCGCAGAGAACGAAGCAGAACGAGCCGGACAAGGCCTCCACGGACACTTCGAAAATCGTGTCCATACCCGAGGACCAGATAACTCGCGTCGAGGTGAAACGCGCCGCGGGCGAGACCACCGTCCTCGAGCGCAAGGACGGCCAGTGGGCGATCACCGCGCCCAGGCCGCTCCGCGCGGACCAGGACGCGGCAAGCTCTCTGGTAAGCTCGGCGGCATCGCTCTCGAGCGATCAGGTCGTTTTCGACAAGCCGCCCGCGAATCTTGATGAGTTCGGCCTCAAATCGCCTTCGGTCGAGGTGATCCTCACCGGGAAAGACGGCAAACAGAAGATCATTGAGATCGGCGACGAAGCCCCCACCGGCAGCTCGTACTTCGTGAGGCTCGCGGGCGATCCGCGGGTGTTCACCATCGCAAGCTACAACAAGCTGGCCCTCGACAAAACCGGCAACGACCTCCGCGACAAACGCCTTCTCACCTTCGACCAGAACAAGCTCACGCGAGTCGAGTTGACGGCCAAGGGCCAGACGCTCGAGTTCGGCAAGAACGGCCGCAACGAATGGCAAATTGTGAAGCCGCAGCCCGTTCGCGCGGATGGCGCGCTCGTTGACGAACTCGTCCGCAAGCTGGGCGATGCGAAAATGGACGCCCTGGCGGCCGGCGACGACATCAAGAAGGCCGCGCAGGGCTTCAATGCCGGTGCGCCGGCCGGGGTGGTTCGGGTCACCGATGCCGCGGGCACACAGGAACTCGTCGTTCATCGCGGCGCCGACAAGAACTACTACGCCAAGAGCAGCGTCATCGAAGGCGTCCACAAGCTCGACAACGACCTCGGCGAAATGCTCGTCAAGGGGCTCGACGGCTACCGGAACAAGAAGCTGTTCGATTTCGGCTGGTCCGAACCCTCGAAGGTCGAAGTACGCGACGGCGGCAAGACCTGGGTCTGGTCCAAGGCCGGCCAGGACTGGCTTGCCGGCGCGAAGAAGGTGGACCCCTCAACCGTGCAGGCCGTCATCGACGAGCTCCGCAACCTTTCGGCCACGAAGTTCCCGCCCGGCGGCTTCACGACGCCCTCCATCGACCTGTCCGTGACGTCGGAAGACGGCAAGCGCGTGGAGCGCGTGCAGTTATCCGGCGCCGGCAAGAGCTGGTTCGCGAAACGCGAGAACGAGCCTTCAATCTACGAAGTCGATGCAAGCGCCATCGATTCGCTCCGCAAGGCCGTGACATCCGTGAAGGAAGCTCCGCCGGAAAAGAAGTAAACGCGAATGAGATTTCGCCTCGCGCCTTGTTACCGCACCTGAGTACAGTGAGGTGGCGGTGGGCGCACTCTGCTGTGGGGCAACCTACTCGTTGCCCCACCCGCATTCACCCGGCGCCGGTCACTGAGAACGCGGCGCGCTCCGCCCGCGGCCGTGAGGGAGCGTCGGCGCACTTTCCACACACCTCCTCCTCCACATTGCGGCGGCCGCTTTTCAACCCGGCATCACTACACGTCGCAAATGCGTATCGCTTCCGCCAGCGATGCCTTCGCATCCCGCTTCGGGCTGTACTCGTGCGCCAGGTACCCCGCGTACCCCGTCTCGACGATCGCCTCGGCGATGGCGCGATAGTTCAGCTCCTGATTGGACGGATCTATCTCGTTCCGCCCCGGATTACCTGCCGTGTGGAAATGTCCTATGCAGGCGATGTTCTGCCGGATAGTGCGGATGATATCTCCCTCCATGATCTGCATGTGATAGATGTCGTACAGCAGCTTCACCCGCGGCGACCCCACGCGCTTCACCACCTCCACGCCCCACTCGGTATGATCGCATTGGTAATCCGGGTGATCCACTTTGCTGTTCAGCAGCTCCATGCAGATGGTGACGCCCCGGTCCTCCGCCTCGGCCTTCAACTTGTTCAGCAGCGCGACACAGTTCTCGATACCCTGCTCGCGCGTGAGCGAACGCTTGTTTCCCGAGAGCACGATCACGTTCGGCGCTCCCGCTGCCGCCGCCTGCCTGATGGACTCGCGTGTCGCCGCTTCGGCCGCCGCGTGATTCGCGGGGTCGTTGATGCCGCTCGTCAACGTGTGCCCCGCCGCGGGCGTCATCGTGGGCACCAGCCCGTACTTCTTCAACACCGGCCAGTCCTTTGGACCCACCAGGTCCAGGCCCTTCAGACCCAGTTCCGCGGCTTCGCGCGCAATCTGTTCTATGTTCTTCCCGCGTCCAAAGCAGCTCGGTGTCGCGGACTGTTTGAGCCGCCCTGTGATCCCCGGCCGGGGCTGGGCCGCGATCGCCGGCGCCAGTGCGGCGGAGCCGAGAAAGGTTCTCCTGGTCGTCATGGCAACCAGTATAGGAGAGTCCTGTTGTGCTCAGCCTGCCGCCGGTGTGAACATTCAGAGAGGTGTCTTGCTGCCGGTAGCCAGGCAGTTTCGCTGCCGCGCGTCCTCGAGGGTTTGAGCCGTACTTGTCATGACCAACCCCAACCGGCCGCACGCGCGTTCAGAGGCGGGTAATAACGTGCCGAAACTCGACTTCATCTACTTCGATGCCGGCGGCGGCCACCGCGCCGCCGCCACCGCGCTCAAGCTCGTTATCGAGCAGCAGAAACGGGGTTGGGATGTCCGCCTTGTGAATCTGCAAGAGGTGCTCGACTCCATCGACATCTTCCGGAAGATCACCGGCCTGCGGCTTCAGGACATCTATAACACGCTGCTCAAGCGCGGTTGGACTCTCGGCGCGGGCCCCATGGCTCGAGCCATGCAGGCCGTTATCCGCGTCTACCACAGCAAGGAAGTCCGCATGCTCGAGCGGCACTGGGCCGCGAGCCGTCCGGATCTGACCGTTTCTTTCGTCCCGCACTTCAACCGCGCTATCGTCGAGAGCGCCGCCGGCGTGCTGCCCGGTATGCCCGTCGTCACCGTCATCACCGATTTCGCCGACTGCCCGCCGCATTTCTGGATCGAACGCGAGAGCCGCTACCTGGTCTGCGGCACCGGCAAATGCGTCGAGCAGGCGCACGCGCTCGGCCACACGGACGACCGCATCCTGCGTGCTTCCGGCATGATCATCCATCCCCGTTTCTACGAGCCCGTCACTGCCGATCGCGCAGCCGGACGGCGCCGCCTGGGGCTCGATCCCGGCCGTCCCACGGGCCTGGTGCTGTTCGGCGGCTACGGCGCCGGCGGCATGCTCGACATCGCCCGGCGCCTGGACGCATCCGGCCTCGATTTGCAGCTCATCATGATCTGCGGCCGGAACGAGCGCCTGCGCGAAGACCTCACGCGCATGCGCCGCCGCATACCCATGTTCGTCGAGGGTTTCACCCAGGAGGTGCCCTACTACATGCACCTTTCCGACTTCTTCATCGGCAAGCCCGGACCCGGCTCCATCAGCGAGGCCCTCGCTATGAAACTCCCCGTGCTGCTCGAATGCAACGCGTGGACCCTGCCGCAGGAGCGGTTCAACGCGCGCTGGGTCGAGGAGCGCGGCGTCGGCATGGTGGTGCGCAGCTTCCGGCGCGAGATCGTACCCGCCGTGCGAACCCTGCTCGAGCCGGGCAACCTGGAGCGCCGCCGGGAACAAGCCGCCGCGATACACAACCGCGCGGTCTTCGAGATCGCCGATTTCCTCGCTGGAATACTTGCGCGGGCGGATAACGCCGCTTAGGCCGCGCCGCCGGGGGTCAGGCCTTCTCGAGAACGGCCGCCTCGGGCGACTGCTCAGGAACCGCGACGCGTTTCAGCAGCCACGCCATGTTCCGTCCGAGCGTGCGCATCGTCTCGATGCCTTCTGCGTCCTTCTCCACATCGCCGATGTCCCTGCCGATGGCTATGTTCCAGTAGCTCGAACCCGGAACTATCATCTCGCTTATCAGGAAGAAGTGATTCAGCGTGTCGAACGCGTGCGTCGAGCCCGCGCGCCGCACCGCCACCACGGCGGCTCCGACTTTCCGTTTAAGCAGGTTGCCGCCCGCGCGGACAACCAGGCACGCCCGGTCGATCAGCGCCTTCATCTCGGCCGAGACGTCCGTCACGTATGTGGGGGAGCCGAGCAGGATGCCGTCCGCCGCTATCATCTTCTCGATGCAGGTGTTGCCGTAGTCGTTCTTCTGCGCGCAGCGGCCGTCTTTGCGCGTGCCGCAAGTCCGGCACGCCAGACAGCCGTGTATGGTCTTGCCGCTGAGCTGGATGAGTTCGGTCTCAATGCCTTCAGCTTCGAGTTCGCGAAGCACGTACTTGAGCAGGATGGCCGTGTTGCCGTCCTTGCGTGCGCTTCCATTGATGGCGAGGACTTTCATAAATCACCAGAGTATCTCAACTTCGCTCCTGTCTGATGCAGATCCGCGCTGGAGCGCGGCCTGAGCCGCCGCGTGGTGCTTTGTTTGAGTTCCGCGGCGCCCCTTTTGGCGGCGCGGCCCCCGCGCTCCGCCGCGGCCGCAACCCCGGCGCGCCGCCGCCGCGGCGCGAAGCTGCCGCCGTTACTCTTCCGCCTTAAGCCACAGCGCCGTGAGCGGCGGCAGTAACACTCTTATCGATTGCAGGTGATTCTGCCATTCGACCTTTTCAACGTAAACGCGATCCACAACGCCGCGCCCGCCGCCCCCGAACTTGAACTCGTCCGTGCTCAGTACGCGCTTCCACATCCATCCGAACGGCACGCCGATGCGATAATCCGGCAGCGCCGAGTTCGAAAAGTTGAACACCGCAAGCAGAGTGGCGGCATCCGTGCGGCCCCGCCTGAGGAAGCTGACCGTGCTGTGCGCCTCGTCGCAGCACTCGATCCATTTGAAGCTGCGAAGGTCGTCCTCGGCCTCGTGGAGCGCGGACTCGGCGCGGTACACGCGGTTCAATGTCTCTACCAGCGTGCGCACCCCGAAGTTTTCCGCTCGCTCGAGCACGCGCCAGTCCAGCGCGCGGTCCGGCTGCCACTCTCCCGGCTCGCCGAACTCCCCGCCCATGAACAGCAGCTTCGCCCCGGGTTGCGCGTACATCCAGGCAAGCAGCAGGCGCAGGTTCGCGAACTTCTGCGGGCCGCTTCCGGGCATCTTCGAGAACAGCGACCCTAACGGGTGCTTGACTTCGTCGTGCGGAAGCGGCAGCACCCAGCGCTCGTTCCACATGTACATCGGGCGGAACGTGAGGCGCTGGTGGTGCGATGCGCGCCCCGCCGGCGGCACCATCATATAGGACAGCGTGTCGTGCATCCAGCCCATATCCCACTTGCGGTCGAAGCCGAGCCCGCCCTCGCTCGCCCCGGCCGTGACGGCCGGCTCGGAGCTCGAGTCCTCGGCTATCTTGATCGCCTGCGGGAAATGTTTCGACAGCGCGCCGTTTAGTTCCCGCAGGAAAGCCGCGCCGCCGCGCCGCTCGCGAATGCCGGCCACTGCGTCGAGCCTGAGGCCATCCGCATGGTATACGTCCAGCCAGAACGCCGCGCTGCTCCGCAGGAAGCTGCGGACCTCGCCGCGGGTGTAATCGAACGCATGGCTGCCCCGATGCACCGTCTCGCCGCTCTCGTACAACGGCCCGCCATCGAACTCGGCCAACCCGTGCGGGTCGCCCGCGAAATGTGACGGCACCCAGTCGAGGATCACGCCGATGCCCTCGCGATGCAGCAAGTCTATGAGGTACATGAGATCCTGCGGAGTCCCGTAGCGGTGCGTGGGGGCAAAATACCCGGTCGCCTGATAGCCCCACGAACCGTAGAACGGGTGTTCCATGACGGGCATCAGCTCCACGTGCGTGAAGCCGGTCTGCTTTAAGTAGTGCGCGAGCTGCGGCGCGATGTCGCGGTACGACATCGGGCGCGCGCCTTCCTCCTCGGGCGTCCGGCGCCACGATCCCAGGTGCATTTCGTAGATTGACAGGGCCTCGTCGCCCGTCCCGCGGCGCCACTTCATCCAGTCGCGGTCGTTCCAATCGTAGTGAAGATCCCAGACGACGGACGACGTGCCTGGATGCGCTTCGGAGTAAAACGCGAGCGGATCGGCTTTCCAGTACTCGCGCCCCAGCGCCCTGATGCGGTACTTGTACTCCGAGCCGGGCCGCACGCCGCTTACAGCGCCCGTCCAGACGCCGCACGCTCCCTTCTTGAGTGGCGCCGGCTCCCCGCCGCTGAACGTGCCCGCCACGGCCACCTCATCCGCGCGCGGCGCCCAAACCGAGAACTCCGCGCCCCCTCTCACCAGGTGCGCGCCCATGTGCTCCCACAACCGGTCGTGCGTCCCCTCGCAGAAGCTGCGTAAGTCCTTGTCATTCAGCATCGGCGGCCCCCAGATCCAGTAATTCCAGTGTAGCCGAGAGCACATGTGGTACATCTATCGGTAAGTGCGCCGTTGAGCCGCTCTGTTCCGGCAAAACGCGCAAGAGGAGGTTGTGAAATATGACCCGTTTCGTCCTCGCAGGCGCTCTGTGCGCCTTCCCGCTTTTTGCTGACACCGCTGCCGAGCGCCTCAATCAGGCCGCGACGGTTTTCAGCGAAGTGATGTCCGCACCGGATCAGAGCATCCCGCAGGACCTGCTCGACAAGGCCCAATGCGCGGTGATCGTTCCCGGACTCAAAAAGGGCGCTTTCATCATCGGCGCGAAATACGGCCGCGGGTTCGTCTCCTGCCGCAAAGAGAAAGGCGCTGGCTGGACCGCCCCGGGAGCCGTCCGCATTGAAGGCGGCAGCTTCGGATTCCAGATCGGCGGTTCGGAGACGGATGTCATCATGCTCGTTCTGAACGACCGCGGCGTTCAGCGCCTGCTGTCCAGCAAGTTCACGCTGGGCGCGGATGCATCCGTCGCCGCCGGCCCTGTAGGCCGCACGGCCCAGGCCGAGACCGACGCTTACATGACCGCCGAGATCCTTACGTGGTCCCGTTCGCGGGGCGTGTTTGCCGGCATCTCGCTCTCGGGCGCCACACTGCGGCCCGACGCTGACGTCAACCGCGACCTGTACGGCAAGCCATACGAGAACAAGCAGATCCTCCGCGGCAACCTGCCGGTTCCGGCCGCCGCTTCCGAGTTGATCGCGCTGCTGAATAAATATTCCGGCCGCAAATAGACCGCCCGCGCCGGTCCGTTTCGCCCGGCGCCGTGATGCGGGCGCCGGGCACTCCCTGAGAGATGCCCCGATCCGCCGGTAATGGGACTCTCTTGGCAACCGGCGGTGGGCGCCTGTACGGCTCTCATGATTGCCGCCTCGTAGCTGGTATTCTCAAAGTCTGTGCGCAAGTACTACTTCATTGCAGTTCTCGTCTTGGGCTCCGCTGGGTGGTTCGGGCGCGAGCCGCTCCGGCTGGGAGGCCTTTGGGCTGCCGGCCGCGCCAAGGGCTGCTCGTTTTCGCAGTCCATCGCGAGCGCTCAAACCGGCCGCGATAACACCGCCATCAAGGACCGCATCCTCGCCGGCAGCAGACTGGTTCGCAAGGACGAGGCCGCGCGCCTGAGCCTCTGGGATACGCCGGACGGCCCCTACTGGATCACCTACGGCAGCGACTGGGACCTGCCCTGGAACCTCGCCGAACAGCAACGCGACATCTACGGCCAGGACGGCCACGGCGTGAAGCCCGGCGACATCGTCCTGGACTGCGGCGCCAATGTCGGCGTCTACACCCGCAAGGCGCTGAAAGCCGGCGCGAAGGTGGTGGTCGCCATCGAGATCGCGCCCGACAACATCGAGTGCCTCCGCCGGAACTTCACCGCCGAGATCGCGGCCGGCCGGGTCATCGTGTATCCGAAAGGCGTGTGGAACAAGGATGATGTTCTCACGCTCAACGTGAGCAGTAACGAAGCCGCCGACAGCGTCGTAATGAATCCGAAGAACGCGAGAAATGGCCCCAGAGTGCCGCTGACCACGATCGACAAGCTTGTCGCCGAACTGAATCTGCCGCGCGTCGATTTCATCAAGATGGACATCGAGGGCGCCGAGGTTCCCGCCCTCGAAGGTGCGCGCGAAACTCTGAAGCGCTGGCATCCGCGCATGGCGCTCGCGGCATACCACAAGCCCGACGACCCGGTCACGATTCCGGCCATGGCCCGCGCCGCCTTCCCCGGGTATCAGGTCGTGTGCGGCCCCTGCGCCGACGCCGGCTGGTTCATCCGGCCGGACGTCTTGTACCTGTTCTAATAAGCGGCGGCATACCCAATTGGGATGCCGCAGCCTCCCGGAGACAGTCCAGGCGGGCGGCTTCGGCTGCCGGCGCCATCAGAACCCGGCTACTCTACCGCCGCCCGCATGTTCTCCGGACCAGTGCGCTTGTAGCCCCAGTATGTATCGTGCTCGCTGGTCTTGTGCTGCCAGAAGAACATCACATCCGCGTTGACGTCCTGGCTGAAACGTGTCGGCAGCCAGATTCCGCCGCCGACCGGCCCCATTTCCAGGGTAAACTCGGTCCCCGGCTGCACCTTCGCAACGAACAGGCCATACTCGACCGGCTGGAAAACCTCGGCGTGGACCTTCACCCACTGAAACTCTTCCTTATCCACCCACAGCCGGCCGCGCATTCCCTTCAGCACCTCGGTCTCACGGTTGATGGGCGTGTAATCCGCGCGGGGAGTGCCGTCCAGCACGTAGCACCCGCGCCCGTTCACCGTCTCCTCGCCGGTGAGCTTGAAATCGAACGCCTTCGTCATCTGCGACATGAGTTCGTGATTCTGCCGCCGTTCACGCTCGTACTGTTCTATGCGCGCCCGCCTGTCTGCCTCGGATTCGCTGCTCCTTCGCTGAATGGCCTGTTGCAGCTTGCGATCTTCTGCGTCCGCCTTCCTGCGGGACAGCGGCTCGCCGTCGATCGCAATAAGCTTCTGGTACGGCGAACCCTCGATCATGATGTTCTCGTACGTCCGGTCCGTCTTCTTGCCGCCATTCCTGACGACGTCCTGCTCGGTGAAGGCAAACTCGGGCGCAACCTTCCAGTTGCGGTCGTTGTTCTCCACGGAGCGCCTGATTATCTCCTGAGCGCTCGGGGCGTTCACCCGCGCGCTCGGGGCGGCTGCTGGCAATATTCCGCATCCCGCGGCCAGCGCCGCGGTCAGCCCGACAAAACTCGATGTCCGGATCATAAAAACGGGATGTGTACTGCTCAAAAAGTCGATGAAGATGCAAGAACTCGTGGTACAACCGTGGCACACACAGAATGGTGTGCCTGAGGGAACCCGAGCCTCGACGGCCATTACCGCACGTGCCGTTGCCGGCCCACTTCACTTCACTCACCGGATTGTATCACGGGCGGCATCGGAGCCAAGAAGCACGTTCACGTCCGTCCGGGCGCGCCACTGAAATTCCCTTTCGCCGCAGATGGCGGGCTGCTAGCGCACCGGCGCCGGCAACTGCGCCTGCGCGGTTCGCTTGTAGCCCCAGTACGTGTTGTGCTCGCTGGAGTTGCGGCTCCAGAAGAACAACACCTGCGCCTTGACTTCCTGGACGAAACGCGTCGGCATCCAGAGCCCGCCTCCGACCGGCCCCTCTTCCAGCGTGAACTCGGTTCCAGGCTGCACCTTCGCGATGAACAGGCCGAACTTAACGGGGCGGAACACCTCGGCGTGGACCCTTACCCACTGGAACTCGTTTGTATCGATCCAGAGCTGTCCGCGCATTCCCTTCAGCACCTCTGTGTCGCGGTTGATGGGTTCGTAATCCGGGCGCGGAGTGCCGTTGAGCGCGTAGCACAGGCGCCCGTTCACCATCTCCGTGCCGAGCAGCTTGAAATCGAACGCCTTTGTCATCTGCTGCATCAGCGCATGGTTCTGCCGCCGTCCACGCTGGTATTTCGCGATGCGCGCCTGTCTTTCAGCCGTGGACTCCCGGCTCCTGCGCAGGATCGCCCGTTTCAGCTTCCGCTCCTCTCTGGCCGCTGCTTCTTGAGACAGCGGCCGGCCGTTTATCGCCACGAGTCTCTGATACGGCGAACCCTCGATCATCATGGTCTCGTAGGTCCGGTCTGTCTTTTCGCCGCCGCTGATTATGATGTCGCGTTCGAAGTAGGAAAATTCGGGTGCCGCTTTCCAGTTGCGCTCGCTGTTCACCACCGAGCGCCTGACAATCTCCTTCGCGTCCGGCGCGGCTGTTTGTGCGCCCGGCGCTGCGGCTGCGAACATCGCTTCGCAAACCAGGGCCAGCGCCGCGGCCGGCAGCAGGAGTCCCGCAGTTCTGATCGAATGGCGTCTGCAACCCGCAGGTCGACGTCGATGAAGATGCAAGAGCGGCCGCCCTCCGGCAACCAGTGTTGCAAACCCGATCGTGTGCGGACAACACAACGTACTGTGACCCACGCCGGTTTGCGCGGCTCTCGAGTTGCGATGCACCGGAGGTGCGCCCGGCTTGGAAACGAGATACGCCTGGGATGTTTCCTAGTGGCCGCCCCGCGGCGGCCGCGGCTCACCTGGAATTCAGCTCCGCTTCTGCCAGCGCCTGTACGCCGCCAGCAGTTCCGCTTTCTCGGCAGGCGTCAGCGGGGGCGGGGTCTCGGACAGCCCGCAATCATGGCACAGCCTCACGCTGCGCTTCAGGCTGTCCAGAAACTCGATGCAGGGCGCGCAATGCTCCAGATGCTTCCGGAGTTCCTCGCACGATTCAGGCGCCAGATCCTGATCCAGGTACTCCGACAGCAACGCGAACACCTGCTTGCAGTCCTCGGGATGTTTCTCGTCCTGCATCAGTTCACCCTCGCCTGCACGGATTTCAGATACTCGTCCAGCTTCTCGCGGACCGCCAGCCGCGCGCGGTGCAGCCGTGTCTTGATTACCTCCTGGCTGACGTCGAGAACCTGCGCCGCCTCCTCGGTCGTCAGCTCCTCTATATCGCGCAGCAGGATGACCGCACGATATATCTCGGGCAGCTCGCCGATCGCACGCCTCACCACGGCTTTCACCTCAGCCCGCAGCACCTGATCGTCCGGCAGAGCGGACCAGTCGGCGATCTCCAGCTTTCTCGCCGCGCCGTCGTCGCGCGAATGGGGCAGGAAATCGTCTATTGAAAGCTCCTGCACGGGCGCGAACACGCTCTTGCGGCGCTTCATCAGACACGCGTTCTTCGCGATGCGGAATACCCATGGGCGCACGCGTTCGGGCTCGCGCAGCTGGTCGAAGTTCTCGAACACCTTCATGAGCGTGTCCTGCGCCACTTCCTCCGCATCTTCGCGGTGGCCGCACATCAGGTAACTGTACTGGAAAATCTTCGACCGGAAAACGTCCACAAAACGGTCGAATGCGCCTGCGTCGCCCTCCAGAAGCGCGCGCGCAAGTTCCACCTCTTCAGCTCTGTCCGGGATCGCCAAGCGTGTCTCCGATAGCATTTTACCGCCCGCCGCCGGGACCAGCCGGGATACAATTATTACAGAATCTTAAGATATGCTAACCAGCTTAGTTTACTTATAGTTTAGTTCGATATCGATCCTCGGCGACTCCTTCAGCGTGTGATGAATCAGGCAAGCGTTTACGGCCCTGAATACACCCTCACGGTGCCGCTCGTCCTCTATCGCCGGGACCGTCACTTCCACCTTGAAACCGTCCAGACGGAAGGGCTTCTCGGTGGTCTTCTCGGCGGTCACTTTGACGTGTACACCCTCATGCGGAAGGTTGCGGGTCTGGAGATACCGGACGGCGTAAAAGCCGGCGCAGGTGCCGAGCGCTGCCAGCAGCAGCTCCGGCGGCGTCATGGCCGTATCCTGGCCTCCGTTATCGACGGGCTGGTCGCAGAGGATCTCGTGATTCCTGGCCTTCGCGCGAAAGGCCACACCACCGATGTAGTCAACAGTGAGTTCCATATTGAGGGGATCCTTTTTCAAGGATGCGCCAAAAGCTGTCCCGGTGACAATTGTCACCACTTCGCGTGCGCTGCATCTTTTCGCATGACTGGTATGCGCACCATATTTCTTGCCGCAGTTCTGGTTGCACCTCTCGGGGCCGAAACCCCGCTCACACTTAAGCAAGCCGTTCAGATAGCGCTCGAGAATCACCCCTCCATCGAAGCCGGCCGCAGCGGCGTTCGCGCGGCCGAGGCGCGCATAGGCGAGGCCCGCGGCGGTTACCTGCCGAAAGTGAACTATAGCGAAACCTTTCTCCGCAGCAACAACCCCGTCGTGGTGTTCAGCTCACTGCTCACGCAGCACCAGTTCACGGAAGCCAACTTCGCGCTCGGGCCGCTGAACCGCCCCGATGCGCTCAACAACTTTCAATCCCAGCTCACGGTCGACCAGCCTGTTTACGACGCCGGCCAAACCGGGCTGGCCATCCGTTCGGCGAAGCTCGGCCGCGAGATGTCCAGTGAAGACCAGCGCCGCGCGGAACAGAACGTGATCGCGAACGTAGTTCGCGCCTACAACGGAGCGACGCTCGCCGCTGAGAACCTTCGCGTCGCGGCCGAGGCCGTTAAGTCCGCCGAAGCCGACCTCAACCGCGCGCAAGCCATCCGGGACGCCGGTATGTCCACCGATGCGGACGTGCTCTCGATCAAAGTCCATCTGGCCGCAATGAGGGAACAGGAGATCCGCCGCAAGGCCGATCTCGACGTCGCCCAGGCCGCCCTGAACGAAGCTCTCGGCCTGCCGCTCGAGACCAGGCACGACCTCACCACGCCGCTCAAGGCAGCGTCGGTGCCCGCCATGAAGCTCGCCGCTTACGAAGAGGACAGTATCGAGTTCCGCCCCGAAGCGCGGCAGTCCCGGCTGGCTGTGCGGCTGGCCGAAACGCAGACCGCCGCCGCAAAGTCGTCGTATCTGCCCCAGGTGATCGCGCACGGCGGGTTCGAAGCCGACCGCCAGAATTTTCTGTCGAAGGGCGGCGCCAACTGGACTGCGGCCGTGACGCTCCGGTGGAACATCTTCAACGGCGGATCGGACCGCGCGCGCATCGACGAAGCCGAGTTCGGATTGCTCCGCGCGCAGGCTATCAAAAAGCAGGCCGAGTCGCAGATCAAATTGAACGTCCGGCGCGCGTGGGCCGATCTTAGCGCCGCCGAACAGCGTATAGAGGTGGCCGATGCCGCCGTGGCGCAGGCTGAGGAAAGCCTGCGCATAACCAAGGACCGCTTCGATAACGGGCTGAGCAGCGTCACCGATCTGCTGCGTAACGAGACCGCCGTACTCGAGGCTCGCAGCAGGCAACTCGCGGCCATCTACGACCAGCGCATGGCGGCCGTAAGCCTGGCGCTGGCCGCCGGAACACTCAGCCCGGATTCGGAAGCATTGCTATAACCACCCCCCAGGAAAACCGCAGATGAAAAAAGCAATCGCATTCACGATGCTGAACGTAGCCATTGCACTCGCCGTCGCACTCAGCCTTACCGGCTGCGGCAGCGGCCACGGCGCCCCGAAAACCGCCGAGGCGCACGAAGCCGCTCCGGTGCGCGTCGATGCGCTCACTGTCCGCGAGACTTCTTTGCCGTCGTATTACGAGGCCACCGGAACCGTGCGCGCGCGCACTGCCGCGACTATCTCAGCCAAAGTGATGGGCTACGTGCGCCAGGTGAACGTGAACGTGGGCGACCGCGTTCGCGCCGGCAGCACGCTGGTCGTCCTCGACTCGCGCGACCTCGACGCCGGCTACCGCCAGGCCCAGGCTGCGCTCAACGAAGCCCGCAGCGCCGTTCCCGAAGCCGATAACGGGATCGCCGGCGCGAAGGCGGCGCTCGACCTGGCGCAGGTCACCTACAACCGCTATAAGGGCCTGTACGAGAAGGATTCGGTGTCCCGCCAGGAATTCGACGAGATGTCGATGAAGCTCAAGGTGGCGCGCGCTAACTACGAAATGGCGCAGGCGCGGCGCGCGCAGCTCAGTTCGAAAATCGCCCAGGCCGAACAGGGCGTGGCTGCGGCGGCGGTGAACCGCTCCTACGCATTCATCACGGCGCCGTTCGACGGCATCGTTACCGAGAAGCCGGTCGAGCCCGGAAATCTTGCCGCTCCCGGCCAGCCCCTGCTCACCATCGAGCGTGCGGGCTCCTACCGCCTGGAGGCGGCTGTCGAGGAAGGGAAGCTCTCCACCGTGCACGTCGGCCAGAAAGTCGAAGTCGACCTCGACGCGCTCGGCGCATCCCTCAATGGGCGCGTGACGGAGATCGTTCCGGCCGTCGACGCGGCAACGCGCACGTTTACCGCCAAAATCGACCTCCCCTACTCGCCGCAGCTCCGCTCCGGACTGTACGGGCGCGCGCGGTTCCCCCTGGCGGCGAAAAAGGTGATCGCCGTTCCACCCGAGGCGGTTGTCGAAAATGGCCAACTCGTATCCGTGTACGTCACCGACGGCGCCTATGCCCGCTCGCGGCTCGTCACCGTTGGCGATCGCGACGCCGGCAGGTACGAGATCCTCTCCGGCCTCAACCCCGGTGAACGCGTCATCGCACCCGTGCCGCCAGGGATCGCCGACGGCGCGCGCGTGGAGGTGAACCAGTGAGTACGCAGCGCCGCCTGGGTATCGCCGGGCGTTTTGCGCACGCCTGGATAAATTCGAAACTGACGCCGCTAGTCGTCGTTGCGGCCATCGCGCTCGGCGCATTCGCCGTCGCGAAGCTCCCGCGCGAGGAAGAGCCTCAAATCAAGGTCCCCATGATCGACGTGTTCGTCGGCATGCCGGGCGCATCGGCGCACGAAGTCGAAGAACGCGTCACGCGGCCCATGGAAAAGCTGCTGTGGGAAATACCCGGCGTCGAGTATATCTACTCGACCTCGAGCCCCGGCAACTCGATGGTGATCGTCCGCTTTAAGGTCGGCGAGGACGAGGAAAAATCCATCGTAAAGCTCAACCAGAAGCTGTATGCTAACTTCGACATCATCCCGCCGGGCGCGTCTCAGCCCCTGGTCAAGCCACGTTCCATCGACGACGTTCCGATCCTGGCGCTTACCTTCTGGAGCGACCGCTACGGCCCCTTCGACCTGCGCCGTGTAGTCGCTCAGGTCGACGACTCTGTCAAGCAGGTAACCGACGTCTCGCAAACCACCATAATCGGCGGGCAGCGCCGCGAGGTCCGCGTCCAGCTCGATGACGGCCGCCTGGCCGCTTACTCGCTCTCACCGCTCCAGGTTTACCAGGCGCTCGGCGCCGCAAACCGCCAGCTAAACTCCGGCACGTTCGACACCAATAACCGCCAGTTCGTCGTCGAAACCGGGCAGTTCCTTTCGACGGCGGAAGACGTGCGCAACGTGGTCGCCGGCGTGGCGAACGGACGGCCCGTCTACGTGCGCGACGTCGCCACCGTCACCGACGGCGGCGAAGAGCCGGTGCAATACGTCGAGTACGGCGCAAATGGCAGATATCACCCCGCCGTCACGCTGGCCATCTCGAAACGCAAGGGCACGAATGCCATCGATGTCGCCGATAACGTGCTCAAGCGCGTCGAAGGCTTGAAGGGCGGTGTGATCCCGTCCGACGTACACATGACCATAACGCGGCATTACGGCGAAACGGCCGCGGAGAAATCGAACGAGCTGCTGCTGCACATGATGATCGCCGTAATCTCGGTGAGCATCCTGATCTGGATCACTCTCGGTTTCCGCGAGTCGCTCATCGTGTTCACCGCCATTCCCGTCACTTTGGCGCTGACGCTCACCGTCTTCTACCTCTACGGCTACACGCTCAACCGCATCACGCTGTTCGCGCTCATCTTCTCGATAGGAATCCTTGTGGACGACGCTATCGTCGTCGTCGAGAACATCGTCCGCCACGCGCGATTGCCGCGCAACGCGGGGCGCAACCTGATGGAAGTCGCCACCGAAGCCGTGGACGAGGTCGGGAACCCGACTATCCTCGCCACTCTCACCGTCATCGCGGCCATCCTGCCCATGGCTTTCGTCGGCGGGCTGATGGGGCCGTACATGCGCCCCATCCCGATCGGCGCCTCGGCGGCCATGATCTTCTCCGTCATCATCGCCTTCCTCGTCACGCCCTGGGCGGCTGTCCGCCTTCTGAAACTTCGCGGCGGGCACGGCGGCCACGGCGAGCAGGAGGACGGCTTTACGCGTCTGTACCGGCGCATCATGGGGCCGCTGCTGCACCATCCCACGCTGCGCTGGTCGTTCCTGGGGCTGGTGTCGCTGCTGCTGATCGGCTCTCTGTCGCTCGTTGCGATCGGCTTCGTGAAGGTCAAGATGCTGCCGTTCGACAACAAGAGCGAGTTCCAGGTGATCGTAGACATGCCCGAGGGCAACACGCTCGAGCACACTGCCACCGTCACCCGCGCGCTTGCCGACGAGATTATGAAGCAGCCCGAGGTCGTTAACGTCGAAACCTACTCCGGCGCCGCTTCGCCCTACAACTTCAACGGGCTCGTGCGGCACTACTTCATGCGGCGCGGCGCAAACGTGGCCGACATTCAGGTGAATCTCCTCCCCAAGGGCGACCGCGATGACCAGAGCCACGCGATTGCCAAGCGCGTCCGCGACGATCTTACCCCCATCGCGCAGCGCTACGACGCGCGCATCAAGGTGGCCGAAGTTCCACCCGGCCCGCCCGTGCTCGAAACGCTTGTGGCCGAAGTCTACGGACCCGACGCCGCAGGCCGCGATCGCCTCGCCCGGCAGATCGAGGGCCTGTTCGAGAAAACACAGGGCGTTGTTGACGTCGATACCTACATGGAAGACGACCAGCCTAAGTACAAGCTCGTCGTCGATAAGGAAAAGGCCGCCCTGAACGGAATCTCCGAGGACGATATCGCGCGCACCATGCGCATTGCTTCCGCGGGCGAGCCGGCCGGGTTGCTGCACTCGGATACCGCAAAAGAGGACGTGCCGATCACGCTCCGCCTCGACCGAGCGACGCGCTCCGACTTGGACCGCGTCCTCAGCCTGAAGGTCGCCGGCCGCACCGGCCACCTGGTCCCGCTCGGCGAACTGGCCCGCGTCGAAAAGACCATCGAAGACAAGAGCATCTATCACAAGAACCTGATGCCGGTCACCTATGTGACGGCTGACGTCGCTGGCAAGATCGAGAGCCCCGTTTACGCCATCCTCAAGCTCGCGCCGGAGATCAGCAAGCTGCCCGTGCCCGGCGGCTACTCCATCGCGCAGTGGACCTCGCGGCAGCCCTTCGATGACTCGCACTATGCGATGAAATGGGACGGCGAGTGGCACATCACCTACGAGGTCTTCCGCGACCTCGGCATCGCGTTCGCCGCGGTGCTGGTGCTGATTTACGTGCTGGTGGTGGGGTGGTTCCAGAACTTCATCACTCCGCTGGTGATCATGGCCGCCATCCCGTTCTCGCTGGTCGGCATACTGCCGGCGCACGGCTTACTTGGCGCGTTCTTCACGGCGACTTCGATGATCGGCTTCATCGCCGGCGCCGGTATCGTGGTGCGGAACTCGATCATCCTGGTCGATTTCGTCGAACTGCGATTGCGCGAGGGGATGCCGCTTGACGAAGCCGTGGTCGACGCCGGCGCCGTCCGGTTCCGTCCCATGATGCTGACCGCCGCGGCCGTCGTCGTCGGCTCGGCAGTGATTCTGTTCGACCCGATATTCCAGGGACTCGCGATCGCGCTGATGGCCGGCGAGATTGCCTCGCTGCTGCTGTCCCGAATGACCGTCCCCGTGGTCTACTTCATCGTGAACCGGCGCATGCGCGCGCGCAAAGGCCGCCGAAACCCAATCGGAGCTGCAAGTGAGCTGACACACGCCGGCAAGACAGGAACAACTGAGGAATAGAGATGACTATCAACAGGTATTTGCGGCTGATCGCCGGATTCTTTGTGATGCTGAGCGTCGCGCTCGGCTGGTTTGTCGACCCGAGGTGGTACCTCTTCACAGCGTTCGTCGGGCTTAACCTGTTCCAGTCGGCATTCACCAACTGGTGCCCGATGATCTCGATCTTGAAAAAGCTCGGCGTCAAATCGGCATGACGCCACGGGCCGGAGCGCCCGCTCTCTCTGCGGTGGGCGGGCTCTCCGGCCGGTTCTTGCGTTCGGAAGGCTTCGGCTCCGCCGCTCCGTTCCCACGGGTTTCAGCCCGGCTCTTTGCGTTTCAACGCCGCCGGAATGAACTGCCGGACGCACTCCCGCCCCGCAAAAACCGCCGTCCCTCGCCTTCGGGCGCACGTCCGCTCTCTTGCCGCATGGCCGGACCCAAGCGCCCCCAACCCTCAGCAGCGTGGGACGCCTTTTGCATTGATCGTGAATTCCTTTTAAGGTAAATTAAAATTCGTTAGCGCGCTGGCAGCCATCGAAGTCCACGCAGTTGCTCCTCCCGCCGGCATCCCCTGACGGTGCGCCGATTTTTCGGAGAAGGGATACTGCAATGTCTCGAAATGCCGGAATGACCGTTCTGCACGTCTCCTCCACCGAGGCTGACAGGGCTGCTGTCCGCAACGCGCTGGCCCACTCCAATTGGGAGCTGCGCCAGGTTCGAACGGTCCCCGAGGCCGCTTCGGCGCTCGCCTCGCGTCCGGCTTCCGTGGTCATTTGCGACCGCGACGCCGAGGGCGGGGGCTGGCGGGCGGTGCTGCGAATCGCCTGGGACATGCCGCAGCCGCCGGCCGTTATTGTCGCGGCGCGCGACCCGCAACTCACCTTCTGGGCGGGAGCCATCGAACTGGGCGCTTACGACGTACTTTGGATGCCGCTCAACCCGAGCGAGTTGTTCACCGTTTTGCAGAGCGCCTGGCGGTCCAGGCAGGAGGCCGTGCGCCGCGCTGCCGAAGTTCCTCCTCCCAACACGCGAGCTGCGAACAGGATGTGACAGCGCTCGCCGCCACGCCCGTGCGCGCCCGCGTGGTGGAGAGCACGGAAAATCTTGCCGCCCGCACCGGCATCTTTCAATCCGCCCGGCCCGCGTACCCCGTCATCCGCTTCGCAATCCACCCGTGCAGCCTGTGGAACCACGCCGCCCGCGGCAGGAACATGTACGGGCAGTACCCCGCCACGACATCGATTCCGTTAGCGCGGCACAACTCCACCAGCCGCTCGTCTATGCTGCGCGGGCCGGAAATCCCGAACAGCCACACGTGCCCGACGCCCGCCTCAATGCAGTCCCGCAATGCCGGCTCCGCCGCCGCCGCAGGCACGATCATGAACGCCGCCTCCGGCCGAGGATTAACATCCTGCACCCGCGCGAAGCACACCGCCCCGCCGATCTCCGTGGCCTTCGGATTTACCGGCACGGCATCGTACCCCCGTTTGAGCATCTCCCTGAAAATACCGCTGCTGAAACCTTTGGGATCGCGGCTAGCGCCTACTACTGCAATGCGGTGTTGTGAGAGGAACCGCTCCGCGGGTCCGCTGCGTCCATTCGCCATGTTCCATTCTACGCACGGCTCGGATGCTATTCTGAGAACATTCGAGGGGCCGGATGAGAATGCGGTATAGCAGTGTTTTTGGGGCCGCTGCCGCAGCCGTTGGCCTGTGGGGCGGGTTGTTCGCGTACCAGCAGGTTGGTTTTCGCGTTCCCACCGAGTACGACAACGACGGCGCACCGATCCCCCCCGATGCGAATGCCACGACGGAGTGGGCCTTCGCGCGCCTGAAATACGCCTCCGGCGGCCATCGCTGGTACAGCGCCCGCAGTTGGGTCGTCGATTATCCCAAGGCCGACCGCCAGTTCGTCCAGGGCGTCCGCCGCCTCACCCGCATCGACACCTGCTCCGGCGAGCGCGTGATCGATCTCGATACCGACGAGATTTTCTACTGGCCGTGGGTCTATGTCGTCGAGCCCGGCCAATGGCGAATCACCGGCGCGCAGGCGGCCCGCCTGCGCGAATATATGCTTCGCGGCGGCTTTATGTTCTTCGACGACTTCCACGGCACCGAGGAATGGCAGCAGTTCATGCTCGGCATCCGGCGCATCTTCCCCGACCGCGAGGTCGTCGACATCCCTGACTCCGACGAAATCTTCCACGTCCTTTACGATTTGGATAACCGCGTTCAGGTCCCCGGCATCCAGTATTGGTACAGCGGCCGCACCTGGGAGCGCGACGGCATCGAACCCCACTGGCGCGGCATCTACGACGACGACGGACGCCTCATGATGGCAATTCACCACGACATGGATCTCGGCGACGCCTGGGAATGGGCCGACAGCCCGCGCTATCCCGAGCCCTGGGCCTCCCAGGCATACCGTGATGGAATCAACTCCATCATTTACGCCATGACGCACTGAGACCGGCTGATGTTTGAGTGGCTCTTGAATCATCCGTGGACGGCTTTCGCCAGGGGCGACATCGTGTTCCTGTCGGGATGGCCCGTGTGGCTGCTGGCCGGCGCGGTGGTCGCCATGGCGGCCGTGCTCGCCGCCTCGGTGCTCCGCGAGCGCAGCGCCCGTCGCGTCGTGCTGTGGTCGCTCCAGGCCGCTTTTGTCGCGCTGCTCCTGCTTATGCTGTGGCGGCCCGCCGTCAGCGTTTCCGCCCTCAAGCCGCACGCGAACCTGATCGCCGTGCTGATCGACGACTCGCATAGCATGTCGCTCCGCGACGACGGCCGCTCCCGCATCGACGCCGCCCGGCAGTTCCTCGCCGCGCCCGCTATTGCCGGGCTCTCCGCCCGGTACGGCGTCCGCCTGTACCGTTTCTCCAATTCCACCGAGCGCATTGAAAACGCCGCCGCGCTACAGGCTTCCGGTTCCGCAACCCGCATCGGTGACGCCCTCGACCGCATCGCCGCGGACGCGGCCGGCGTACCCATCGGCGCAGTTGTCCTCCTAAGTGATGGGGGCGACAGCTCCGGCGGCGTCGGCCGCGACACCGTCAGCCGCCTCCGGCTGCGCCGCATCCCCGTCCACGCCGTCGGTTTCGGCCGGGAGAGCGAGGGCCGGGATGTGGAGATCGCCGGCGCTGCTGTTCCTCTTCGCGTGCTGCCGGGCTCGCGCGTGGAGGCCGAAATCGCGCTGCGTTCCTCCGGTTTCAAAGGCGCATCCGCCCGCCTCACCGTCCGCGACGCCGGCCGCGTCTTCGCCTCGCGCGAAGTCGCGCTCACCGGCGCCGTGCAAGACGAGACTATCGATTTCAGCGCCGGCGAGGCTGGCGCGCATACTCTTGAGATCGCCGTCGCCCCGCTCGCCGGCGAAGGAAACACCGCGAACAACCGCGTCACCCGGCTGCTCGCCGTCGATTCGCGCCGCCCGCGCATTCTCTACGTCGAGGGCGAGCCGCGCTGGGAGTACAAGTTCCTGCGTCGCGCCGTCGAGGGCGACGCCGCCTTGCGGTTGGTCTCCATCCTCCGCACCACGGAGAACAAGATCTACCGCCAGGGCATCGGCGACCCCAGGGAGCTCGAAGCCGGTTTCCCATCTTCTCCCGAGGAGTTGTTCCGCTACGACGGCCTCATCATCGGCAGCGTCGATAGCGGCTGGTTTACCGAATCGCAGCAGGAGGCCATCCGCCGGTTCGCCGCGGTGCGCGGCGGCGGTGTTCTATTCCTCGGCGGGCGCGCCGCCCTCGCCGACGGCGGCTACGGCCGCGGACCCATGGCGGAGATGCTCCCGCTCGAACTGCCCGGCCGCCACGGCACGTTCCATCGCGAGCCCGCGTCTGCGCACCTCTCCGCGGCAGGCAGGGAAAGCCCGGTAGTGCGCCTGATAGACGACCCGGCGCGCAACGCCGCTCGCTGGGATGCGCTGCCTGTGCTCGCCGATTACCAGGAAACCGGCGCGCCGAAGCCCGGGGCCACCGTCCTCGCGGAGATGAGCGCCGCCGGCCGCACCATGCCGCTGCTGGCCATCGAGAACTACGGCCGCGGGCGGACCGCCATCCTCGCCACCAGCGGCACCTGGCGCTGGCAGATGCGCCAGGACCATCGCGACCAGACGCACGAAGCCTTTTGGCGCCAGTTACTTAGGTGGATGGTGACCGGAACGCCCGGCCAGGTCACCGCCGCTACGCCGCGGCAGGTGCTGAGCGACGAGACTCGCCTGCGTCTGCGTGCCGAGGTCCGGGATGCCGCATTCCGCCCCGCGCCCGACGCGCATGTGGAAGCGCGCATACTGGCGCCTGGGGGCAGGGAATCCACAGTCGAACTGGCGCCCAAACCTGACGAGCCGGGAGTCTACACCGCCGAATGGAACGCGGCCGCCGCCGGCTCCTATATTGCTGAAATAATTGCCCGCCGCGGCGACCAGGAACTCGGCCGCGACGCCGTAACCGTGCTCCGCGAAGATGGCGTGGCCGAGAACTTCCACACCGCTCAGAACCGCGAGTTGCTGGAGTCGCTGGCAGCCGGGACCGGCGGCCGTTACTATCACCCATCGGAGGCGTCCAAGCTGGCAAGCGAGATCGAGTACTCGGAGGCGGGAGTTACCGTCCGCCAAACCAGCGATGTCTGGAACGTGCCGGCAATGCTGCTCCTCGCCCTCATAACGCGCTCCGCCGAATGGCTTCTCCGCCGCCGCTGGGGGTACGTATGATTTCTCGCCTGCAGCCGATGGGGGGCGGGCTTGAGCCCGCGGCGGACTTCCAGTCCGCCGACGATCACGTGGGGCGGGCTCTCAGCCCGCGGCGGCCTCTTAAGGCCGCCCAGACGCACCACACTTGCCTGGGCCGCCTTATCCTCCTCGCTCTCATTCTCTCCGCACCCGCGCTTCCAGCCACCCACTCCGTCGTCATCTCCGGCCTCGGCGGTGAACCCGAATACTCCAGACGCTTCGAATCCTGGTCCGCCGGGATCGCCAAAGCCCTTCCGGGCACCCTGGTCTTCAACAACGCCACCGCCGGCGATGTCCGCTCCGCCCTCGGCAACCTCGCCCGGCGCTCCACGCCCCAGGACGACGTCGTCGTCACCTTCATCGGCCACGGCGCCTTCGATGGCGCCGAATACAAGTTCAACCTCCGCGGCCCGGACCTGACCGCCCAACAGCTTGCCGCGCTCCTCGATGCAATCCCCGCCGCCCGCCAGCTCGTGCTCGACTTGACCAGCGCCAGCGGCGCCGCGCTCGACGCCCTCCGGAAACCCAACCGCGTGGTCATAACCGCCACACGTAACGGAAACGAGAAATTCGCCCCCATCTTCGCCCGTTACTGGGCCGAGGCCCTCCGCGACCCCTCCGCCGACACCGACAAGAACGAGAGCATCTCCGCGCTGGAGGCCTTCCGCCTCGCCGAGGACCGCACCGCCCGCTTCTATAAGGAACAGAACCGCCTCGCCACCGAGCACCCACGCATAGACGGCAACGGCGCCGCTTTCATCCTTACCCGTTACGGCCGGACCGCCCTCGCGCAAGACGACCCCGCCCGCCGCAATCTGCTGGCGCGCCGCGAGCAGATAGAGCGTCAAATCGAAGAGCTGAAGATGCGCAAAGCCGCCATGGACGCCTCCGAATACCGGCGCCGGTTGACTGCACTGCTCATCCAATTGGCCAAGGTCCAGGAGGAGCTGGACCGATGAGGCTTGCCGCCATTCTGCTCACCGCGGTCCTCGCCGCCCAGGCGCAGTCGCCCGGCGAGCGCGCCGAGCGTGCGTGGCAGGAGGAGCGCTGGCAGGATGCCAACAACCTCTTTCGCGCGGCGGCCGCCGCGAACCCGCAAGACCCTGCCATTCGTGTCCGTTGGGGACGTTTGCTGCTGGAACGCTTTAACCAGGCCGACGCCCAGGCATTGTTCCAGGAGGCCCTCAAGCTCGACCCGAAAAACACCGATGCGATGGTCGGCCTTGGGCTCATCGCTGCCGAAAATTTCGACCGCAAGGCGGTCGGCTTTGCCGAATCTGCCCTCGCGGCCAAGCCCGGCCACGTCGAAGCCCGCGAGTTGCTCGCGCGGCTGGCTTTGGAAGAAGGCGACACCGCCGTCGCCATCGAACATGCTGCCGGGACACCGATCGAGCAAGCCGTACGCGCCACTGTGAAATGGCTCGCCACCGACCTCGGTCCCGAGAAACTCGACGCTAACGGCTACCTCTTCGCCGCCCGCATCTTCGTACTCAAGATGCGGTACGAGGAAGCCATAGCGCTCTACCGCCGCGCGCTCGAAGCCAACCCGCGGCTCTGGGCGGCGCATTCCGAACTCGGCATAAATCTGATGCGCCTGGCGCGCGACGAAGAGGCCCGCCGGCACCTTGAGACCGCCTACAACAACGGCTATCGCAACGCTGGCACGGTCAACACACTGCGGCTTCTGGATAGCTACGATCGTTTCGCGTTTTCAAAGACTTCGCGCTTTATCTTAAAGTTGAACAAGAAGGAAGCCGAGGCCCTCAAGCCGTATTTCGAAGCCGAAACCGCGCGCGCGATGGCCGTGTATCAGAAAAAGTACGGCTACAGCATCGCGAAGCCGGTCCGCATCGAAGTCTACCCGGATCACGAGGACTTCGCCGTCCGCGCGCTCGGCATGCCGGGGCTGGGCGCCCTCGGCGTGACGTTCGGCGCCGTGATCGCAATGGACAGCCCGTCCGGCCGCCCGCCCGGCAGTTATCACTGGGCCAGCACGCTCTGGCACGAACTCAGCCACGTCTACGTTCTCGCGATGACGAATCACCGCGCGCCGCGCTGGTTTGTCGAGGGAGTCGCCGTCCACGAGGAATCCGCCACCTCGCCCGATTGGGGCGATCGCCTGACGCCCGAAGTGCTCGCCGCCATCCGCGACAAAAAGCTCTTACCGGTGTTGCAGTTGGACCGCGGCTTCGTCCGCCCGTCCTACCCGGCGCAGGTAGTGGTTTCTTACTTTCAGGCCGGGCGCATCTGCGATTACATCTCGAAGACCTGGGGCGAACCGAAGCTCGTGGAGATGATCAACAGCTTCGCCCAACGCAAAGATACAGAAGAAGTTATTAGAACTACGCTCGGCATTTCGCCCGCCGGGCTCGACCGCGGCTTCCTGGCCAACCTCGAAGCTGAAACCAAGTCGCTCACAGCCGGTCTCGCCGGCTGGCAGAAGCGCATGACAGAACTCCGCAAGCTTGCCGAAGGCGGCGAAAACGACGCTGTCATCCGCCTGGCGCCCGCGCTACGCGACATGTACCCCGAGTACGTAGAGCCCGGCTGCGCCTACGAACTGCTTGCGAATGCCGAGTTTGCGAAAGGCGAGGCGACCGCCGCCATGGCCGAGCTCGAGCGGTACTCCAAAGCCGGTGGCCGCGATCCCGACCTTATTAAGAAACTGGCAACTGAACTTGCCCGCCGCAACCGCCCGAAAGACGCCGCCGCAGCCCTCGAGCGCCTGCTCTACGTGGATCCGCTCGATGAGGGGCTGCACACGCAACTCGGTGGGTTGCTGCTCGAAACCGGCGACGCAGCCGGCGCCGTCCGCGAGTATTCGGCCACTGTTGCGCTAGAGCCACACGATGTGGCTGCGGCGCGATTCAATCTGGCGCGCGCATACCGCGCCGCAAACCGTATCGACGACGCGAAGGAGCAGTTGCTCCTCGCGCTCGAGACCGCGCCGGGCTACCGGCCCGCGCAGAAGATGCTCTTGGAGCTGTTTCCAGATTAAAGGGGACTCATGGCGACCGCCACCCAACTCGACGCAGCGGAACTGAAGACCCGGATAGAACGTTTCCACGAGGCGCACCGGCGCATTGTGACGGAGGTGCGCAAAGTGATCGTCGGGCAGGAGGAGGTGCTCGAACAGGTCATGATTTCGCTGTTCGTCGGCGGCCACTGCCTCATTACCGGCCTGCCGGGGACCGCGAAAACGCTGCTGGTGCGCACCATTGCGCAGGCGCTCGGCCTCGAGTTCAAGCGCATACAGTTCACGCCGGACCTGATGCCGTCGGACATCACCGGGACGGACATCATCGAAGAGGATCCCGTCACCGGCCGCCGCAGTTGGACCTTCGTGCCCGGCCCGATTTTCGCTAACGTGCTGCTGGCGGACGAGATAAACCGCACGCCGCCGAAAACGCAGTCGGCGCTGCTCGAGGCCATGCAGGAACTGGCCTGCACCGTGCGCGGCACCCGCTACGACCTGCCCGCGCCGTTCTTCGTGCTGGCCACCCAGAACCCCATCGAACTCGAAGGAACCTATCCGCTGCCCGAGGCCCAACTCGACCGTTTCCTTTTCAACACAGTGCTCGACTACTTGACCGCCGAAGAGGAAATGGACGTCATCAACCTGACCACCACCACCGGGCTTCCGCAGGCCGAGGCCGTCACGAGCGCGGAGGAAATTGTCGGTTTTCAAGAGCTTGTGCGCATGGTGCCGGTGGCCGATTCCGTCGCGCAGCACGCCATCGCGCTGGTCCGCGCCACCCGCCCCACGGAGCCCGGCGCGCCCGATTTCGTCAAGAAATACGTCAACTACGGCGCCAGTGTGCGCGGGGCCCAGTTCCTGATTCTCTCCGCGAAGGCGCGCGCACTCGCTCGAGGCCGCTATCACGTTGCATATGAAGACATTCGGGCGCTCGCGACGCCGGTTCTGCGGCACCGCCTGCTGCTCAACTTCCATGCCGAGTCGGACCGCCTGAAGCCCGACGATATCCTCGCGCGGCTGCTCGATGCGGTGCCGTCTCCCTCGGAGCGCTGATGACGCAACTGCGGTATCTCGACCCGAACGTCCTGGCGGGCATCTCGAGCCTGGAACTCGTGGCGCGCACGGTTGTGGACGGCTTCATCGCCGGGCTGCACCGCTCGCCCGATTTCGGCTTCAGCCAGGAGTTCGCCGAGTACCGAGCCTACTCGCCCGGTGACGACCTTCGATACGTGGATTGGAACGTCTTCGCCCGCACCGAACGCGCTTATCTCAAGCGTTACCGGGGCGAAACGAATACGCAGCTTACGGCTATGCTCGACGCCAGCGCGTCGATGGCGTTCGGCTCCGGGCAGGTGAACAAACTTGAGTACGCGCGGTATCTGGCCGCCTCGCTGTGTTTCCTTGCGCAGCACCAGCGCGACGCCGCCGGGCTCATTGTGTTCGATGACGAAGTCCGCAACTACGTTCACCCGTCCGGCAGGCAGGGGCAACTCGCCCGTTTGATGCATGGCCTGGAGCGGGCAACGCCCGGCGCACGAACGAATTACGCCAAACCGTTCGAGCATTTTCTTAGCTTTTTGCACCGCCGCGGCATGGCTGCGGTGATCTCGGATTTCTACGCTGCGCCGGACGAGGTCATCCGCACGGTGGAGCCGCTCGCGCGGCGCGGAACCGAGGTAATACTGTTCCACTTGCTCGACCGCGAGGAACTGGCCCCGGCGCTCCGGGATCCCGCGCTGCTGGTTGACATGGAGACCGGCGAGGGCATCGAGGTGTCGCCCGATTTCGCACGCCGCGAGTACCGGGAGCGCATCGGCGCGCACACCGCCGCGCTTCGCCAGGCTGCCGCGGAGGCGGGCATCGACTACGTTCTTATTCCCACGGACAAGCCTCTCGACGACGCCCTGCGCGAGTACCTGGCCGTGCGGCAGAGGAGGCTCTAGGCCGTGGGTTTCGCCGCCCCCTGGTTTCTAGCCGCCGCAGCCGCCGTTGCGCTGCCGCTCTGGCTGCACCTGCTGCGCCGCAGCCGCAGTTCGCCGCGCCCGTTCGCGTCGGTGATGTTCTGGGAGGCGCGCACGGAAAGCTCCGTGCGCCAGCGGCGTCTGCAATTTTATTTACTTTTTACTTTACGTTCCGCCATTATCCTGTTGCTGGCGCTGGCCTTCGCTCAACCGTACTTCGAGACAACCGGCGCCGCGGCGGGCGGCCGCAAGGTGGTCCTTGCCTTGGATGTCTCCGCCAGCATGCGCGAAGGCGGCCGCATGCCGCGGGCCAAAAGCGCGGCGCTCGCCGAACTTAAGAAGGCCGGCGAGGCTAGAGTGATAGCGCTCGGGCGAACGGCGGTGGTCCAGCCCGCGCCGGCGCTTCAGGCATTGAAGGCGACGGCGGAGACGGGTTCGCTCGCCGAACTAGGCCCGGCGGTGGCTGCGCTCGGAGACAAGGAGCCGGTCGAGATTCATCTGTTCAGCGATTTCCAGAAGAGCGCTCTGCCAGCGTCGTTTGACGACCTGCGCCTGCCCGAGAATGCGTCGCTGGTGTTGCAACCGGTGGCGAACTCGAATATCCCGAACTGGGCGGTTGAACGGGCGGATGCGCCCGCGCGCGTGTTCGGCTCGGACACGGCGCGCGTCACGGTGGCCGTTCGGGGGTACGGAACACCTGCCGAAAGCCGCCGTGTTTCGATCATGTTAAACGCAAAACTTGTCGCAGGCCGTGAGGTTCCCGTTCCATCCTCCGGCCGCGCAAGCGCCGAGTTCGACATTCATGGATTGGCCTACGGCCTCAACCGCTGCGAAGCTCGCATCGAACCCGCGGACTCGCTGGCGCAGGACGATCGCTACTACTTCTCCATCGAACGCGCCGAACCGCGCCCGGTGCTCTACATAGGCGACCATCGGGGCGCCGTGTACTTCCGGGCGGCGCTCGAATCGGCGGCGGCGTCGCCCTTCAGGCTGCGCGAGGGACGCGATGAGGGCAGCTACGCGTTCGTGGTGGTGGCGGACGCGGCGCCGCCGGCGTGGGTGATGGAGTATGTCCGGCGCGGAGGCGCTGCGCTGTTCGCCTACGCGGGGCGCCGGCGCGTTGATTCCGTGGGTGATTTCGAACCTCTCTACTACGGCCGCGAAGGCGACCGGTTCCAGACCGTCTCCTGGATGGACCGGCTGCACCCGGTGCTTCGCGATGCAAATCTGTGGCAGGGAGTGCGCTTCTACCGTGTCGCGCGCGCGGGCGGGCTGCGAGCGCTGGCGCGGCTGGCCGACGGCACGCCGGTGCTGAGCGAGGCGCGGGTTGGGGCGGGCCGGGTGCTTGCATTCGGGTCGGCGCTGGATGGTATCGCAAACGACCTGCCGCTGCACAAGGCTTTTGTTCCGTTCGTGTTGCGGGCGGCGGCGTACCTGAGCGGCATGGGCGAGGCGACGCCCCAGCGCGTGGCCGGCTCGCAAGTGGAGCTGACGCCCGGCGTTCCGGCCGAGGTGCTGGATCCGCACGGCCAGCGGCTGCTGAGTCTGGAACAGGCCCAAACGGCAACATCGTTCGATGCGGCGGAGGAGGGTTTCTACGAGCTGCGGCGCGCGGGCGGGCGGCGCGAACTCATTGCGGTGAATGCGGACCGGCGGGAATCGGACCTGGCTATTGCGCCGCATGAGACTCTCGACCTGTGGGCGAAATCGGGCGCTCCCGCAGCGCCGGCTTCGGGCCCGGCGCGCAATACGAGGCAGAGGCACGACCTGTGGCCCTGGCTGATCGCGTTGGCGATCGCGGCGGCGGTTGCGGAGGCGTTCGTGGGCAGCCGGTATCCCGGCGCGCGGCACGCGCAGACTCTCGAGGCGGAGGCGACCGCGAAGGGGGCGGGCGTATGAGCGCGATCGACCGGCTCGATGCGTATCTGGCGGCGCTGCACCGGAGGCTGGCGCTGCAAGCGCTTGGGCGAGGCCTGGCGGTAACGGCCGCGGCGGCGCTCGGCGGCACGGTGGCGCTCGCTATCGTAATGAACGGATTCGCCTTTTCGCCGCCTACCGTGACCGGTTCGCGCATCGCGCTGGCGCTTTCCATCGGCGCGGCGGTAGCGCTTGCGATTATCGTTCCGGTGCTCCGGCTTACGCGGAAACTGGCTGCCTTGAGCGCAGAGCGGAAAGCCCCGCAGCTCGACCAGCGGCTCCTGACGGCTGCGGAGTTGCGGCGCAATGGCGGCGACGCATTCCTGGAACTGCTCGCCGGGGATGCGCTCGAGCGCGCGCCGGAACCGGCTGCCGTCGCTCCCGCGGCGCGAATCGCCGGCCTCGCCTCCGGCGCTGCGCTTGGCTGCATGTGCCTGATTTGGCTGGTGACCGCCAAGCCGGGCTTCATCGGGTATGGGGCGTCGCTGCTATGGGGGGCGGAAGCCGCCGAGCCGCTTTATGCGATCACCGTTACGCCCGGAGACCACGCAGTACGCCGCAATGCCGACCAGACCATCACCGCGCGGCTCGAAGGCTTCCGTTCGTCGCGTGCCTCGGTGTTCGCGCGCTACCGCGGCTCCTCGCGGTGGGAACAGGCAGAGATGCGGCAGTCGGGCGGCGGTTTCGAGTTCGTGTTTCCGGGCATTCCGGATTCACTCGATTACTACGTTGAATCCCGCGGAGTTCGCTCGCGCACCTTCACGCTTTCGGTTAAGGATCTGCCCACAGTGCAGTCGATCCGGGTGACTTATCGCTATCCGGACTGGACCGGATTGCGCCCGTCGGTGGAAGACCCTGGAGGCGACCTGCGCGCGGTCGAGGGCACCGAGGCCGAGATCGCCGTGACGACGGACCGGCCGCTAAGCTCGGGTGTCGTTGTGATGGACGGCGCGGAGCCGGTGCGCCTCGAGGGCGGGCGCGCGACGATTCCGATTAACAAAGACGGCTCGTATTACATCGCGTCGGAGGAAGATGGCGAACTGGTTCGCCTCACGGACGATTATTTCATCGAGGCGAAATCGGACGAGCTGCCTGTGGTGAAAATCGAGCGGCCTGCGCGCGATGCGCGCGTGAGTCCCATCGAGGAAGTCACGGTTGAGGTGTCGGCGGCGGACGACTTCGGCCTGCGCGGCGTTACGGTGAACTACTCGGTGAACGGCGGGCCGGAGAGAGCCATCGAGGTCGGCGGCGGCAACCGCACCCGGGTGAACGGCCGTACGACGCTGTTCCTGGAGGACTTCCACATGGCTCCGGGCGACATCGTCAGCCTGTACGCAACCGCCCGCGACGCCCGCAACGCGGCCCGCACGGACATGTATTTCCTGCAAGCGGAGCCGTTCGAGCGGCGGGTGACGCAATCGCAGTCCTCCGGTGAGCAAAACGCGCCAGATGCCGGCGGCGGCGGCATATCCGAGCGGCAGAAGGAGATCATCGCGGCGACGTGGAATGCGCTGCGGGACAAGGCAGACGCGGCGCACGCGGCCGAGGACGCGCGGTTTCTGTCCGGGGTGCAGGCGAAGCTGCGGGACCAGGCGCAGTCGCTGGCGGTTCGCATGCAACGCCGCCAGCTATCCGAGCAGAGCGATGAAATGAAGGCGTTTGCGCGCGAGATGAGCCAGGCGGCGGAGGCGATGACGCCGGCATCGGAGCAACTGGCGCGCGGCCGGTGGCGCGACGCCATGGCGCCGGAGCAGAAGGCTTTGCAACATCTGCTGAGGGCGGAGTCGATCTTCCGCGACATACAGGTCGCTTATGGGCGAACCGGGCAGCGAGGCGGCGGCATGAACGCCGGGCGCGACCTGGAAAGCCTCTTCGACCTGGAGCTGGACACCGAGAAGAACCAGTACGAGCTGGGCTCTCGGGCGTCCCAGGAACAGCGGGACAAGTCGCTGGACGAGATGTTCGAGAAGCTGCGCGAACTCGCGCGCCGCCAGCAGGAGCTCGCCCGGAACCGCAGCCAGCGGAAAACGGTTGAACAGCGGTGGCAGCAGGAGATGCTCCGGCGCGAGGCCGAGGAGTTGAGGCGGCGCATGGAGGAGATGGCGCGAGCGGGGCAGGGCGGCGGCGCGGCGCGGCAGGCGGCCTCCGAGATGCAGCGCGCGGTGGAGGAGATGCGCCGGGCGGCATCCCAGGGCCAGGCGGGGCGGCAATCGCAAAGGGACGGGCAGCAGACCGAAGCGGAGCAGATGCAGGCGTGGGCCAATGCCCAGCGGGCGTCGGAACGGCTAAGAGATGCCGAGCGGGCGCTTGAACAGGCGCAGCGGCAGGAGGCGGCATCGCGGGTGAGCGACGTCGCGCGGCGCGCGGGCCAGTTGAGTGCGCAGCAGCAGGAATACACGCGGCGGCTGGAGCGCGAGTTCGGGCGGGGTGAGCCCGTCATAAAAAGGAGCCCGGGCGCCGAGCAACTGGCGAAAGATCGCGACAGGATGCTGGCGGAGTTGCAGAAGCTGGAGCACGATGTGCAGGATTCAGCGCGCGCGCTGGCGGAAACCGGCCGCGACGCCGCCGCCAGGATGCGCGAAGCGCTTTCGAAGCTGCAATCGGACGAGGTACGCACGCGCATCAGGTTCAACGCGGAACTGCTGAGACGCGGATACGGTGCGTACACGCTGATGCGCGAGCAGCCGGTGACGCAGGCGCTTCGGGAGCTGGCGGACAACCTGGACGAGGCGCGCAAGTCCATCGAACGCCGGCGGCCCGAGGACGGCGACTCGCCGGAGGATGCGGAGCGGGCGTTGCGCGCGGTTGAACGGCTCCGGCGGGAGATGGAGCAGGCGGCCCGGTCTGGGCGGTTGCCGCAGAGCGGCTCTTACGCCACCGGGCTGATGCGCGTCGGCCAAGCGTTGCAGAACTATCCCGAGCTTGAGAGAAAGATACGAAGCGCGCCGGAAGGTGAACTGCTGGAGAGGCTGGCGCAGGTGGAACTGGAGCTGCGGAGGCGGTTAGGCGAGGCCGTGCCGGCCGAGGCGCGGGCGCAGCCGGATGAGCCGGTGGCTCCGGGCTATGCGGATGCGGTCGCGGAGTACTTCAGAAGATTGAGCCAGGAGAAGTAGCACGGCTGATGCGTTGCGGCGGCCTGAAAAGTACGCCGCAGGCTGCGAATGCGTCCACAAGACAAGGCAGGCGCCCGGGGGCGGCTCTGCCCGCGGCGCGTCCGGGGCCAGCGGCTCCGGCTGGAGGTCAGCCGGAGCCCGCGGACGCGTGCGTTTATAAGACGTTTATGTAATAAGGCTTAAGCGACGCGTGGCCGTCCAGCGATACGACCACAGGTACGCTTGCGCCCGGCGCAACCGATTGCTTCAAAGCGACGATCACCACGTACTCCCCCGGGCGTACGAGGAAGGGGATGATTTGATCGTAAGGGTAGTGAGCGACTCCGCCTACCCAGATGCGGACCCGGCCGGTGTCCATGCGAGCGTTCGGATCGTCCAGTCCCGTGACGGAGAGGGCGAGCAACTGCCCGCGCTGGGCGATGCCGGATCCGTAGGCGGACCACTCGGCTGTGGCCTGTGGCGGCACAGCGTCGAGAACGACGACGACGGGATCAGCCGCGTCCGACCCGTCGCGCACCAGCCTGGCGACAGCCGGACCCGCGGGGAGATCGGGAACCTCGAAGTCGATGCGTGCCGATGATATGGAGACGATGCGCGAGGCCTTGCCGCCGATGGTGAGCGTCAGGCCGGATCCCAGCGAACCGCCATTTGCAATTGGCATAGCGGCGATGGCGCCGGCATGCACGTATGCCTCGCCGGTGGCGCTATCGATCAGTCCGGATCCGAGCGACGGGCGCCCGTCGGCATCCTGCACTTGAAGCAACGATGGCGCGTCGATCCGGCGCAATCCGGAAAAAACGGATAACGACACCGGACCCGGCGCGGCGCCCGGCCGGACGGCCACATTTGCGCGGATCAGCGTCGGGCTCACCACCCATGTGTTTCTCACGATGACGGCATCGCTCGACGTCGTGACGTCCACCAGGCCCCTTGTGAACCGGGTGTTGATGCCCGTGATCTCTATCATGGCTTCCGATCCGGCGGTGAAAGCCGTGCGTGACAGCGTGATGCCGGCCTGCACGCCGTCATAGGTGTAGACGGGCGGATCCTGGACGAAGCTTGATACCTGGCCGTCGGGATTTAACGCTTCGATGTGGGCCCGATGCCCGGGCGGTGCGGGCGGCGGAACCACTGTGAGCAGTTGCTGCGATTCGTCGAACGAAATAACACTTGCGGCGGCGCCATCGAACACTATGCGCGTGTATCGAGTGAAGCCGGAGCCCTGCAAGAGCAGCGTCGGATTACCGTCCACGTCCGGTCCGCGCTGGATGGAGGCGATGAGAGGAGGCGGAGCAAAGCAAAGGCTTACGGCGGAGGGGAAAACGTAGGTCTCGCCATCCCTAGAGATGACCAGGTGCCGCGGACCGGTTCCGGTGAACACGCTGTAACCGACATCGACCTCTAAGTATCGCGGATCCCAAGGATAGGTAGATACGTTGCGAACGACGGCGGAAGCGCCGATGAAACGCATGCTCAGGCCGGGCGCCGGAGCACCATTTTCCACTATTCCATAAGCCCAAAGTGCAATGAAGGCCCGTTTCGCATCGGCGGCGTTGATCTGCCCGGAACGAACGGCGGTCTGGGCCGGGAAGCTGAAGCGCATGGGATCGTGAATCTTCAGTTCGGAGACAGCCTGGACCGCAAAATCGATGCCGGAAGTGTCCGCAGCTTCGCCGACGCGCACAACGCCGGCCTCTTCGGCGTTCACGGCGCCGGGATAGAACTGGGTCTTAAAAAGCGGGCCGGCGGCTATTGGGCTGCCGTCCGGACCCGTGGGCAGCACCAGATCGCCGGGCCCCATGCCCGGCTGCCATGCCGGCGGAAGCGACTGGACGTAAATGTAGTAATCGCCGGCTCGCAAACCGTTTATGGTGTAAGCGCCATCCGGGCCGGTCAGCGCGCCGACGGCGTCGCCGGCCGGCGCAACCGCGACCACGGAAGCCAGGTGTACACCCGAACCGTTGAGTGTGACGCGGCCGCTGACGCTGCCGAGTCTGGCTCCGAACTCCGCAGCCGGGTAGAGCAGGGAAATGGCAGCCGTGTCGTCGGCGGTCATCGGCCGTGCGGCGGTTACGGCGCGTGTTTCGGCAGCGGACATCAGCCCGGAGGTGAATGAGTGCTGAAGCCCGAGCGTGTGGCCGAACTCGTGCGCGAGCGACATGAAGAACGACTGGTCCCAGCTCGGGCGTGAGGTGTCTCCGCTCTTCAGCGGGCCGAGGCGCAGGACGGAACGCGTTATGGGCTGGAACGCTCCGCCGGCGACGGTGTCGTCCACTTCGGGCCCGCCGAGGGCGACGATGCCGGGCGGCATGTCTTCGTCGAAAGTGACCTCTATGCGGGGACCGGTCTGCGGTGCGGATGGATCGAACAGTCCCCCGAATCCGACGCGCAGGGCTGAAGTAGGGATGGCGTTCCAGAGTTCGCCGGCACGCCGGATCTGGGACAGGATGGAGGCGAAGCTATCTCCATCTGCCATAACTGCGGGGCCGGTGGATTCGACGTAGAAGAGAATGCGGTGACCGGGAAGAGAATCGACGTCAAACTTCTCTGGGACGGCGGTGAGCGTTCCGTTCAGGGAGCGGTAGTGGAGGAAATGATAGTAAGCCGGAGCGGTGACGGTGATCGCGTGGAACGCCAGCGTTAGCAGGGCGGCGCGTTTCATTGCCGCGCGCCCTCCAGGACGCGGGCGACGCGCACATGGAAGTCGCCGAGGCTCATAGAAACGGGCGGCTGCCGGACGGCGTGGCCTGCGCTGTCCAGCATCGTCTCGGTGTTGGCGCCGCGAAAAGCCCGGATTTCGCCTTTTTCATCCTTGCCAAGGGTGAAAACACCCTGTGAGAGGCCCACCACGTGGGTGAGCCCCGTCTTTGGCGATTCCCAGAGGAACAGGAGGTATTCCCCGCCGTTGGCGAGTTGCGGCGTGCCTGGAAACGTCTGGCGCCGGCCATCGGCGGAGCCGCCGGGAAAGACGATATCCATTTCGGGCTGTGCCGGCCCCTTCCAGCGTTCCAGTACCTGTATTTTGTAGTGGGTGTAAATGATACTGCGGCCGGCTGCACCGTATGAGCCGGCCACGCGAGCCCGGACGATTGCGGTGGCCTTGAGGGCCATGTCGTCCAGGCTGAGGTACTCCAGGGTGGCTGCCCGGAGCGCTATCAGACCCAGAAGGGCCGAAGCCGCGATTGTGAAAACACGCTTCACGGGAGTAGTCCGGAGCTGCTTTTGCAATTCTCGTTCCACACGCAAGTGGTTGATGGATCGCCTTTTGCGGCGCTGGTATGTGGCAGCCAGACACGCGGCGTGAGACAGGGGGAACCGGGACTTTCGTTCGGCCCGTTTATGAATCGGCCGCGGAGGCGCGCACGATGAGGATCGGAGCGTCGAGCGCGTGGCGGACGCCGTCGATGGTTTCGCCATAGGCGAGGTCGCGGACGCCCCGGTGTCCGTGGGCGCCCATGACGACGAGGTCCGGGCGGATGCGGCGGGCATAGCGGATGATTTCCTGCTTGGGGTCGCGCGCATGCACGATGGCGCTTTCGACGGCTACGCCCTGGGCGGTGAGGCCGGCGGCGATGTCCTCGATATAACCGATACCGGCGTGAACCTCCGCGGTAGAGGACTCCGCGCCGTACACCATGCTGGTGACGTCTTCCTCGACGTGAAGCAGAAACAGGCGCGAATTATGCCATTTGGCGATGGCTGCCGCATGCGCGAGCGCGAGGCTGTCGCGGCCGCTGTGGTCGAGCGGCACCAGGATGCGGCCGTAGCGCGGGTGCTCCATCAGCAGTTCGGCGCGGGGCGGCGCCGCGATGACCGGAGGGCGCCGGAGGGTTTCCGGCAGGAAGGGGTGGAAGGTGACCCACAGCAGCATGATTCCCAGCGGAGCGGTAATCGCCAGAACGACGGTGAAGACAATGGGCTTCCATGCGCCGGCGCCATCCAGCCAGCCGCCGACCGTGCCTATGAGCAGCCAGACGTTCAGCGCCACGATGACTGCGGCGACCGTCCAGGAGATCAGCTTCACCCAGTTCGGGTTAGCGAAGACGCCCATGCGCTTGCGATCGCCGGTGAAATGGATGAGCGGGATCACAGCGAACGGAAGCTGCATGCTGAGCAGCACCTGGCTGAGAATCAGGAGCTGGTAGGTGCCTTGTTCGCCCGCGATCCAGACGGTCAGCGCGGCGGGGACGATGGCCAGCATGCGGGTGATGAGGCGCCGAAGCCACGGCCGCATGCGGACGTTGAGGAAACCCTCCATTACGATCTGGCCCGCCATGGTGCCCGTCATGGTGGACGACTGGCCGGCGCACAGCAGCGCAACGCCGAACAGGACGGGGGCGACGGTAGTGCCGAGCAGGGGCTCGAGCAGCCGCTGAGCCTGCTGGATCTCGGTGACGACGATACCGTTTTTGAAGAATACTGCGGCGGCGAGGACCAGCAAGGCGGCGTTTACGATGAGAGCGCCGTTGAGGGCGACGAAAGAATCGAGCAGGTTGTAGCGGCAGGCGGCGCGTTTTTCCTCGGTGGTGCCGCCGATGCGGCGGGTCTGGACGAGCGCCGAGTGAAGGTAAAGGTTGTGCGGCATCACGGTAGCGCCTAGCATGCCTATGGCGATGTAGAGGCTGTTGCCGTTCAAGCGCGGGATCAGTCCGGCGGCGAGCGGGCCCACCTCGGGGCGGGCGAGCAGGACTTCGATTACGAGCGAGATGCCCAGCACGGTGATGAGACTGAGGATAAAAGCCTCTATAACGCGGATACCGTAATTCGTAAACCAGAGCAAAAGCAGGGTATCCAGGGCGGTGAGCAGGACTCCGATGAGCAGCGGCAGGCCGAACAGCAGGTTCAGGCCGATGGCGGCGCCCAGCACTTCGGCGAGGTCGCAGGCGGCGATGGCGAGTTCACATAGCACCCAAAGGCAGAAGTTGACTGGCCGGGGGTAGCTTTCGCGGCAGGCTTGGGCGAGATCGCGGCGGGATACGATGCCGAGCCGGGCGGAAAGCGACTGGAGCAGGATCGCCATGAGGTTCGACATGACCAGCACCCACAGGAGCTGGTAGCCGAAGCGTGCGCCTCCCTCGAGGTCGGTCGCCCAGTTGCCGGGGTCCATGTAGCCGACGCTGACCAGGTAAGCGGGCCCGGCGAAGGCGAACATTCTGCGCCAGATGGAGGGCGACTTGGTCTGTACCGTGGCGTGAACCTCCGCCAGAGAGGGCCGGGATGTGGAGCCTGGCTGGGCGGGCGACATGACTAAAGCTTCATCTTAACAGGACGGCGTTATTGAGATTGTAACGGGGAAGTGGAGGTCGCGGCTCAGAGTGCGTGTTGCGCGTTGAAAGTCGTCCCTCGTCGTAACCGAACCGCGACGGGGGGCAGTCAGATGGGGGCGTTCGAGCGCCGGGCGGCATTGCGACGCCGCCGCGGGCCGAGAGATCGCACCCGAAGCACGGTTCGGCGCCGCGCCCCGGCAGACGCGGCCATTCCGCCGGTTTACGAAAATTAAGAGGGATCCCTTCCTTGATGGCCGATAATTAGCGCGCCGGGGCGACATTCCGGCCCGCCGGCGGGAGCGTCTTCTCAGGTGAAAGAACTCTAATGAGTTCGGGAAATCGAAGGAGGAGACCCGTGAAGAGGATATTCTCAGTGGGCGTTACAGCCACCCTGGTGGCCGCGTCCGTGGCGGCACTCCAGGCGGCTCCCAGAACAACAGAGAGCACGTTCGCAACGAGAACCAGCACCCTGATGCAAGACATGGCTGCGCGGTCCTCCGCCTTGGAGCAGGCGGCAGACAAGCTGCATGCGCTTTCTGTCCAGCAAGAGAATCCCGACGTTAGCGGCCAGTTATACGCGATCAGGGAGAATGTGAACCAGATCGGCCGCGACCTCCGGATTTTGCAAAGCGAGAAGGAGGCGCTTCCCGCCGCAGACAGGCAGGCGATCGCCCGTGTGCGGCCCATGATGCCGGTGATTGCGGCGGATACGAGCGAGGCCATCCAGAACTACAACACACACCGGGACGATTTGTGGGCGATTCCGTTCTCGGCGGAGGCAAACAAGATTTATAGGGAAGCCGCCCGGGTGGACCGAGATCTTCACCTGGCGCTGGCTCGCGATAAGGAGCTGCGGCTCGAGAGCAAGTTATCAACAGATTGAGCAGGCGCGAAGCGGGCGGAGCCCATATAGGCTCAAGTGAGCGCACTCCGTAGGGAGAGGCCGAAGTTGGACCTCTCCTTTTTTTCGTTCTGGGGGCAATGTAAGGATTTGTTAAGAACGAACTGTTTCCCCGTAATGCCGCCGAGGCGGGCGCGTCTATGCCTCAAAGGACGCATGAAGACGCACAGGAGGCGCTCGCATGGCTCTTGCATCGCGAAACGTTCTTTTTCTCACCGGCGGAGTGCTGGTGCTGACTGCCGGGGTGCTCGCCGGCTGGAATCTCGACCGGATGTTCTACGAGAGACCGGGGCCAGCGCCGACGCTGGCCGCCAACCCGGCCGAAGCCAGGGTGCTGGCGGCAATCGCGAAGCTGAGGGATGCGGGCGACCGCCGGCTTGCGGTGCCGGATAGCGATGGCCAAACGCTTCGAATCCTCGCCGAAGCGATTGACGCCCGGAATGTGGTGGAGATAGGCACGTCCACCGGGTACTCGGCGCTGTGGCTAGGGTTGGCGATGCGGCAGACCGGCGGAAAGCTGACCACGTTCGAGATCAACCCTGCGCCCGCCGCGAAGGCGCGTAAGTACATCAGCGAGGCCGGGCTGGACGAGTACGTGAACATCGTCGTCGGCGATGCGCACAAGCGGATAAGCGAGTTGAGCGGGCCCATCGATCTGGTCTTCATCGACGCGGACAAGGAAGGCTACGCCGATTACCTGGAAAAGCTGCTGCCGATGGTGCGGCCGGGCGGGCTGATTCTCGCGCACAACGTCGAGATGGCGCCGGAGTTTATGGCGCGCGTGAAAAGGGATGCGCGGCTCGATACCGTGCTGCTGTCGGATTCGGGACTCAGCGTCACTCTGAAGAAGCGCCCGGAGGGGGGCGGGCCGGCGGAACTGCGATTGCCGCGGCTATTTGGTCAGCAGCAGGGTGCAGAACTGCCGCGGGCTGCTGTATTTGGCAAAGAGCCCCGCAACCTCGCCGATAGGACGGCGCGCGCAGTCCGGTTCGGTTGCGAGATAGAACCAGTTGAACGTCTGCGACAGGATGTCGACGAACGCGTGCTCTGAGATGCCGGAGCGCCCGATTCCGTAAGGCCAGAACTCGGTGATTGTGGGAATGTCGCGGCGGAGGAACTCGCGGGCGCCCTGGAAGAAGTAGCCTTCGTGACCCTGAATGTCCACCCACAGGAGATCGGCCTCCCGGGCGCCGAATGACTCGTCCCGCATCAGGCTGTCGAGCGATGCCGCGCGAACGCGTATGATCTTGCGCGTTTCCTCCCGATAGAAACCCGGACTTGTCACCACGCGAACCCTGTGGTCGCCGGAGTTGTCCGGGGACAGCTCGAACTTGACCTCGCCGTCCCGGCGCGACAGCGCCATCTGGAACGTCCGGACGGCATGCTCCAATCCGTTGGCGGCGATGTTTCGGACCAGGTATTTGAAGTTTTCCGGCGCGGGTTCGAAGGCGAGCGCGCGGTCCACATAGCCTTCCTTGATGAGGGCGATGGTGGTCATGCCGATGTTCGCGCCGGCGTTGATCACCGTTCTCAGGCGATCCGACGGAGCGCAGTACCCGAGCCGGCGCACCAGCGCCATGGCGCTGCGGATCTCGTTCGCCTCGTGGCCGCGCATCACGTAGAGATACTTGCCGATGAGCCACTGCCTGCTGCTGAAAGTGAGGCGGCCGTTGAATGTTTCGACGGTGACGTCGTGCCGCGGGGCAACGTATCGAAGCCACCAGAGTGTCCGGCGCAGAAGGTGATCGGGTATCATCCGGCGTAATCAGTCGCAGGGGCGGCCATGTCGCATTATATCCGCCGATCTCGGGGCGCCGCGGCAGAGGCGCCATTCAGCCGCCGCGGACAGCACAGGGAACGCCAGGTGCGAAGCCGCCGTCATTGTTCGGGCGTTTTGCGTACGAGCCTATGCCCTGCCGAACAGGTGAACGCCTGTGGGGTCGTCCGCCGGCGGCGCCGGTGAGTTGCCCGTTTGCGGGCGGTTTCGGATCATCTGCTTGAGGCGCTCGCCGCCGAAGCCCCAGATGTCGGTTATGTAGCTGCGGCGGGCGATACCGGTCCAGCCGTTCTCTTTGATGACTTCGAAGAGCCGGTCGCCTTCGAGGTGATCCGCTGCACGCATATCTTGCACCTGCTGAAACGAATCCATCTGTATTGCCTTCGCGAACGCGGTAGAGGCGACATCCGACAGCCAGTAGCGCACTCCGCTGTTGCTCGCGGCCTCGGATGCTATTCCGCGCACGGTCGCTTCGGGCAGGTACGGGAGCAGGCCCTCGGTGATCATCAGCGACGGGGCCTCGGGGATGGCGGCGAACATGGCGGCGCGCTGTGCGGGATCGTTCAGGTCCGCGGCAATCCGCTCGACGCGGCATTTCGGAGTCTCGCCGGCCAGGAGGGCGGCCTTATAGTTCAGGATGTCCTCGAAATCCACTTCAATCCAGCGCAGCCCGGCCGGCAGATCGAGCCGCCACGGGCGCGCATCGAGACCGCAAGCGACGTTGAGCACCGCACGAATGCCGTGATCATTGATCGTTTTCGTTACCAGCTCATCGAGAAAACAAGTGCGGGCGCTGACGCCGAAAGACATGATGTGCAGCCGGGGAAGAGCTTTGGCAATCGCCATGCCGCGCTCGCCGGCAAGACGCCCGGCGAAGGGATCGCGAACGAAGCCGTCCGTGCGCGCGGTTTCCATGGCGCGGCAGGCGGCAACCATAAGTGCGGTATCGCTAACGTGGGTAATATTCCCGTCGGTGGAGGGCATGTCGTCGATTATCGGTGAACAGCGGCCCGCGCGTCCGGGACGGCTCCTCTCTGCACGCGACCGTTCCTCAGTCCGCCGGCGCAGACCGGCAGTGAACGGCGGTCATATGGCGGAAGCGGCTGATGCCCTCGCAGCCGGTTTCCGGCGGTGCGCGACCAGGTCCCACTGAAGCTTCAGCCACACTGCGATGCAGGGAAGCGCTTTGACGACGTACGGCTCCAGGTACTGCTGCCGGAGGGAGCGCGGCACCAATTCCGTGCCGGCAAGCATCGCAAACAGGAGCGTCGCCGCCAGCAGGGCCAGATTCGCCCGGGTGCGCGCCTGCGAGAAGTACCAGAGGGCGACGCCCGACACGGCGATCACGTAAGTCGGCGATTCGGCGGCGAAATTGAAGATGGTCACGAATATCAGTACCGAGGCGAGGACGAGCGTCCTGTCGCGGCCAATCAGTGTCGAGGCGGCCAGGACGATGCCGCCCGTAGCCACTACGAATGCGCCGGGCGGGGTCAGGTGCAGCCAGGCGGCGAGGAATCCCATAACGGAGATGCCTGTGTGAACGCCCCCGAACGCCCGCATCGAGGCGTACCAGCGCACATAGAGCGTCTGTAGTTCGCTCCAGTGGACAACGGCGAGCGGACAGAGCGCGAATGCGCCTGTCCAGAGCGCGGTGTACCCGATGAACTTCTTGCGTCCCGGCACCAGGAGGCAGGGAAGCAGGGCGAAAACGCCGAACGGCTTTATGAACACCGCCGCCACGGCCAGGAATGCCGAAAGGCCGGGTTTTTCATACTCGCGGGCGGCGAAGGCGCCGATGATCAAAGCCGCCATCAGCGCGTTGCTCTGCGCATTCTGCACGGAATTGAGCATTGCGAGGAAGATGAACCACAGGGCGAGCATGCGGCTGCCGGCGTCGGGCCCGGGAACCCAGCGGACGGCCCAGAACAGCACCGCGGCGTTAAACACATTCCAGATGACCGCTCCGAGGGCGTAGGGCAGCGGGGCCAGCGCGCCGATCAGCAGCGCGAATGCGGGGCTGTAACGGTAGAGGTCCCACTGTTCGGCAGGGAAGGCGGCGTAGATGTCCTGGTGCTGGATCAGGTGGGAGAACGAGTTCCTGAATATGGCGAAGTTCTGAAGCGGGAGGTAATGAAAGCCGGAGTGTTCGAATGGACCGTGAGCCAGCTTGATGAGCGTGAGTGCGATGGCCGCCAGGCAGTATACGGCGAATACGAAGCGCGAATGCAAGAGGATCTGAAAGCGTCCGGTGCGGCCCGATTTATTACTGTCCATCGCGATTCAGGGTAACAGGAGCGGGAGGGGGCGAGAGCAGGATAAGCCGGCTGGGGTGGGCGCCCGGGCCGCCTGAACGGACGCGGGCGCAGCAGCCTGCTCGAGCCGCGGTCCGGCAGGACAAATCCCCGCGCCGCGTCAGGATAGATCTTCGCTCTTTCATCAGGACATCGGGTTTATGCTGTGAATAGCCGATTATAACGGGGGGCCGCGAGAGCAATGGTTCGGGTGTTCCGGGTCACGGTGCCGACCACGACATTCGTGCTGCTCATATCGGAGCTCGTGCTCCTGACAGCCTGTTATGTTATCGCCACGTATCTCGTAATCGAAGTTGATCCCAGCATATTTCTGCTCAACGAGCGCGGGCTGCTGCGGATCCTGCTGGTGGCGCTGACCATTATACTGGGGCTGCATTTCTTCGACCTGTACAGCGAATATCACATGGTTTCGCGCACCGGCCTGGTGCTCGAGATCTCACAGGCGATGGGGTTTGCATTTATAGCGCAGGCGATCATAGGGTACGCCGATCCCGACTGGATTGCGCCGCGCAAGCTGATGATTCCGGGAAGCCTGCTGGCGATTATCGCGCTATCGACATGGCGGATGCTCTACGACGCCGTATTCATGCGGCACGTGGGCGTGCAGCGCGTCCTGTTCGTCGGCATGAACGCCGTAATACGCGACATAGCCGAGTTTCTGACGCGGCACCCGGAGATCGGCTGGATCAACGCGGGCTACGTCGCGGACGATGCCGAGCAGGGAGCGGAGGTGAGCGGCGCGCCGGTGCTGGGATGCGTCCGGGACGTGAGCCGCATAGCGCGGGATGTCCAGCCGCGGCGGATCGTGGTCGGGATGACGGAGCGGCGCAACTCCATGCCCGTCCGCGACCTGCTGGACTTGCGCTTCTCCGGAATCGTCATCGAGGACGCCGGCGCGGCGTACGAAATGGCCTGCGGGCGGATCTGCACGAAGGAACTGCGGCCATCACAGCTCATCTTTTCGGGGGAACTGGGACCGAAGCAGGGCAACATCGCGCTGCAATCGATTTACACCTTTCCGGCGGCGCTGGTGCTGAGCATCGTGTTCCTGCCGGTGATGCTGCTGGCGGCCGCGGCGGTGAAGCTGACGTCACGCGGACCGGCGCTGTTCCGGCAGGAGCGTGTAGGCATGGGCGGGAAGACGTTCACGCTCTACAAATTCCGGTCCATGTACGCCGGCGCGGAAGCGAGTACGGGAGCTGCCTGGGCAACTAAGAACGATCCGCGCATAACTCCGCTCGGCCGCTGGCTGCGGAAGCTGCGCATAGACGAGCTGCCGCAGTTGTGGAACGTGCTGCGCGGCGAAATGTCGCTGGTGGGACCGCGGCCGGAGCGGCCGGAGTTTGTACGGATGCTTTCCGGGAAGATCCCGTACTACCCACACCGGCACTCGGTGAAGCCAGGCATCACCGGGTGGGCGCAGATCAACCACAAGTACGGCGACACCATTGAAGACGCCATCGTCAAGCTGGAGTACGACCTGTACTACATCAAGCACATGTCTATCTCGCTCGACCTGTACATAATGTTCCACACCTTCAAGACGATGCTGCGGCAGAAGGGCGCGCAGTAGCGGCTGTTTACTTTCCGGCGCCGAACACCGTGAACACCGGGCAGCGCGCGTGCCGCAGGACACGAACGGTGGTGGTCCCCAAAACCGTGCTGTCCGAGAACCGTTTGTGCTCGGCGCCCATGACGATGAGGTCGCAGCCGGAGGCCGCTGACACGTTCACGATCTCGAGCGCGGGGTCGCCGCGGAGCATCTCGCTGACGTCGCAGTGGGGGCGCTCGGCCTCGGGCACCCACGCGCAGAGGTCCTCGATGGAATCGCCGGCGCCGGGCTCCTGAACGTGAACCACCTTGACGCGCGCTCCGGTGCACTGCGCCAGCCCGGCGGCGAGTTCCAGCGCGCGGCGTGCCGCGGGGGTGTTGTTCACAGGACACAGGATGTTGCGGATGGCGTCCGGAGGCTCGGTCCCCCGGACGGTAAGCACCGGAATCTCAGAGCGCCGCAACACGTTCTCGGCGACGGAGCCGAGCATGAAACCGTTCACGCCGGTGCGGCCGTGCGTGCCCATGACGATCCAGGAGGCGCCCGATTCGGCGGCCACGCGGTGAATGACGTCGGCCGCCCGGCCCTGTTCCACGCGGACCGCGGCGGCGCCCTCGCCTATCCCGGTCGCGACGAACTGGCGCAGGTGTGCCCGGGCGCGGCGCAGGGAGTCGTGTACGTCGCGTTCCAGGCTGCCGATCTGGCCCGGCGTGAAGTAGGGCGGGGGCTCGAAGGAGTGCGCGTACAGCGCCGTGATGTTTGCCTGGGAGCAGCCCGCCAGCAGCTTCGCGTATTGCAGACTGAGGGCGGAGAGGCGGCTGAAGTCCACGGGAGCGAGGATCACTTTCGGAAGGTCAGGCGTCATGTTTGTATCCAGTGGATAGGATGCCGTGGGGCCAGCCGGAGTGACGCGCGAACAGAGTGGATAAGATTTTCCGAAAACGCGGCCGATATGGTATCCAACGTGCTTCGGATTGCATCGAAGCTTTGGGGGTGATCGATGTTAGTGGCAGGCGGTCTCGCGATATTGGTAGTTATCAGCCTGTTTTTGTCGATGGTTTCTTCGCCGCCGGGCGTGGGCCGAAGAGGCTGAAAAGGCGCTGTCCGGCTGGCGCCGGCTGTGGCGGCGTGGCACACACCATGGGGCATTTGCGACCCTGCATTTGGGGCTAACGGCGTTGTGCCGGTGTAGTGCGCAGCCGCTCTTCCCGAAGTCCTGCTTGGTAATAATTACATAGTTGGAGCAGTTACGGAGTGTCGCCTGCGGTGGCGCCATGTCGCAGATGGCGGCACGCCGCCCGATCCGGAGCGGAGCATCCGTGTGCGCCGCTGCGGCTGTCGCCGGCCGGATCCTGCGGTCCGCAGCGGCGATGCCGGCCGGTTTGCCCGAACATCGCAGCCGCCGCGGGCGTAGTCTCAAGAGAGGCTTTGCGATGATCACGTTTCTGCTGTGGGTGATCCTGCTGCTGCTGTGCTGGCCGCTTGCGCTGGCGGCGCTGTTCCTCTACCCGATAGTCTGGCTGTTGCTGCTGCCGTTCCGGATTGTGGGGATCGCGGTGGGCGGCGTGCTGGACCTCATCTGGGCGCTGGTGACGCTTCCGGCGCGCCTGGTGCGGTCGCTGGGGCGCGCGTAGCGGGCGTCGAAGGCACAACGCGGGCTGCCGTGGAGCGCTCGTGCTCCGGGCCGCTAGGAACGGCTGGCGCGGGCTGAAGAGCCGGCCTTAGAGATGGGGCAGCCGCCGGGGCGCGGTTCACACGCGGGCCGCTCGCCATTCCTCATGAGGGCGGCGACGAGCCGCTTCGAAGAGCAGAGTACAATAGAGAGCGCGGGGGCGTAGCTCAGGTGGATAGAGCACCTGCCTTCTAAGCAGGTGGCCGCAGGTTCGAGTCCTGCCGCCCCTACCATGTCTTCCGCTCGCCGCCGCGGCTGTCATGCTGAGCTGGCGATCGCTGCCGTGACACTCTCCCTAGCCGGAGCGATTCCGGCCGCATGGGAAGCTCAGGGCGTGCCGGCGCTCACGCACTCAGGACCGGGTGCGCGCGCTTGAGACTTTCCGGATGAAGCCGTGAACTCGCCGAGCGTGATCGGCACCGCCACCTTCAGCATCAGCGTGAACACGAGGAAACCAACGGCGAAAACGCCCGCCGCTACCCGCAATTCGGTCAATGTCGGGGTGTACTCGTAGATCTCGCCGAGTGCATCCGGAGTCAGCCCGGGGATTATCAATCCCATTCCCTTCTCAATGTAAACACCCGCGTACGTCGCCAGGCACCCGATGTTCAACGTTATACAGTTCCGGCGGGCGGCGGGCGAGATGAACAGGACAAACGCCAGAACGTTCAGCGCGACGGCCGCCCAGGCAAAAGGCACCAGCGTCGTATGCGCTCCGATGCCCGAATACCAGTACCGCGTGTACAACAGGTGCTCGGTGTCGGAATAGTATTCCTTGAATGCCTCCGCCCCGTGCAGGAACAGGTTGAGGAACATGGCGTACGCCATCAACTCGGCAATTTTCCAGATGGCTTCGTTACGGATCTCGAAACGGGTGAAGCGGCGCAGCACCTGAAGGACTATAAGCAGGATGGCCGGTCCGGAGCAGAACGCCGACGCCAGGAACTGCGGGGCCAGAATCGACGAGTTCCAGTATGGCCGCGCCGCAAGCCCGTTGTACAGAAATGCCGTTACCGTGTGGATTCCGACCGCCATCGGTATCGAAATGAGCACCAGCGGAACAACCAGGCGTTTGGAGTACTTGCGGCCGTGGAAAGCGCGATAGAGGATGTGAGTGGCCACCGCCAGGTTGGTGACGAAGTACAGGTTCAGCACCAGAACATCCCACGCGAGAATCGACCGGGGAAAGTTCAGCCGGCCGAAGGGCGGCAGGAGATGCCAGAAGCGGTCCGGCCGCCCTATGTCAACTAGTACAAACAGCAGGCACATCGTTATGGCGCTGATGGCGAGCAACTCGCCGTAGATTACGATTTCGCGAATCGGTTTCCAGTTATAGACGTAAGCGGGTATAACCAGCACTACCGCGGCGGCTGCCACGCCGACGAGAAAAGTGAAGTTGCCGATGTAAAAGCCCCAACTCACCTGGTCGCGCATGGCGGTGAGTATCAGGCCGTGTCTCACCTGATTCGCGTAAGCCAGCACGCCCGAGGCGATCAGCACAGCCAGGAAGCCGAGCCACGCCCGGTAGGCGGCGCCGCCGTGGAGCACCAATGCCACGCTGCCGCGGATAAATGTCGAGAATTGCCGGATAGTGTTCACTTAGTCCTCACGTCGCGTAGAAGTAGAAGAAGCGCGGCAGCGTATTCAGCTCCTCTTTGAGGACGAGGACCCGCTTGTTATCGATGATGTAGCGGATCTCGCTGTCCTTATCCAGCAGATTGCCGAATTTTCTGGCTCCCACCGGACAGACTTCGACGCACGCGGGGTAACGCCCCGCGCGGGTTCGCTGTATGCAGAACGTGCACTTCTCCACCACGCCCGCCGGGCGCGGCCGGTTGCCGAGCACGTGCATCCGCGGGTTTACATCGTTTTTCGGGATGGATGGCTCGGTCCAGTTGAAATGGCGGGCGCCGTATGGGCAGGCCGCCATGCAGTAGCGGCAGCCGATGCACCAGTCGTAATCGATCACGACGATGCCGTCCGGTTCCGTCCAGGTTGCGCCGGCCGGGCACACTTTCGTGCAGGGTGCATTCCGGCAGTGCTGGCAGGCGACCGGCACATAGAAGCGCCCCGGCTCGGGCACCTGCGCCGGGTTGTAATATGCGTCGGCGTGCGCGAAGTCGATGCCCTTTTCCTTCTCCATCGAGAGCACGCGAATCCATTGGAGCTGCGGATCGCGCGATTGATTGTTCTCCTCGACGCACGCATACACGCATCGCCGGCACCCTATGCACCGCGACAGATCCAGCGCATAGGCGAACTGCACGCCCGGCAGGGCGGGCGCGCCGGAAACCGTAACGTTCTTACCGTAACGGGTGCTGTATTCGCGGTCCAATTGCTTGAGCGCCTTGCGTATGCGCGCGCGAGGCATTTCGCGCAATTGGCGAGGCCCGCAGGCGGTCATTATCCAGCCGGCGGCCGCGGCAGTCGCGCACGACGCAAAGCGCCGCCGGCTGAGCCCCGGTCCTTTACTGCCGTCCATGTCGTGCCTCCGTAATAGCGGTAGGTCTCAAGGGCGCAGGCTTCGGCGCGAGAGGCCGGAATCGCGGGTTGTGCGGGTTATGGCAATGGGCGCAAAGCAGGTACTGCTTGGCGCCGTTCCAATACCCGGTGCGCCGGCCGTGCACGCCGGCGCGCCAGTCGCGCAGCTTTTCGCCGTGGCACTGGCCGCACAACTTGTACGATTCCTGGAAAGAAATCCTTTCGCCGCTCGCCAGGTGAAGCCAGTCGCGGTCCGTCGCGTCGTGACAGTCGAGGCACCAGCGGTGCTCCGCGTCGTGCTTGAACACGATGTCGGTGTGCATCTCCGTCAACACGCGCCGGTTGCGGTTCACGGGCATGCCGGCGTGGCATCCGGTACACGGAAAGATCCCCTCCGAAAACGGCGGTGGCGGCACCTCGACCGCCATTGGCGGCGGGGGCGCAGGTTTCGGACTGTCGCCGGCCGGCAGCACGGCTGCACCGGCAGCCAGCAGGAATGCCGCCCCAGTCAGGATCTTTGTTCGCGCCCTCACGCGCACCTCGACTCCACCAGGCGCTGCACTTGCCGCAGCCACATGGCTTGAAACAACTGAAGCCGCCGGCCGATGCTGGCCGCCAGGTTCTGGGAAACCGCGTACCCGACATCGGGGTGTTCGGCGAAGTGTTTCCGCAACGACTCACGCGGCAGGGCGAGCACCTCGGTATCCACCGGGGCCATCCCGGTCAGTGTGAAGCGATACGGAGGAACCACAGCGGACCAGCCCAGCACCTGGCCGACGGTTATCTCTTCCACCAGGACCTGTTCCTCCCGCCCGCGGAGTGCTATCGGCATAGTCAGCCTCACCCGCCCGCTCTCGACGAGAAACAGGCATTCCGCGTCTTGCCCCAGGTGAAACAGCTCCGAACCGCCGGGGACCAGTCTCCGCGATCCGAGCGCCAGCACTCCGTCCAGTTGCCCGGCATCAAGCCCGGCGAGCAGTTCCGTATATGCGTTCGTCATGACGCCGGAGCCCTCAGTTGACGAGCGGCGAAGCCGTCGGCGCGTGCAGCAGAAGCGCTGTGGGGGATTCCACGAACGACTTCGCCGCCGCCTGCTCCAGGCGGACGTGATCTTCTATCCGGCTCACCAGCACGCTTGCCGGCACTGGAACCAACGGCGCGCGGTCGTCGGCGAAGAACTTCGATGGGCTGACGGCAACGGGCGCCGGTTTGCCTTCCGGTTCTTCGGCGGGCGCCTGAGCGCCTTCCCGCGGCATTGTCAGCAGAAGCCAGAACGGAATGGACAGTATCGCCAGCCCGAACAGGCTGAAAAACAGCGCGACGGCGAACATCAGCATGGTGTGTCCTCCTACCTGCCCGCTCCATTAGGCACGCCGGGTGCCAGCGCCCGAGTTTCATTCATTTGTTGAGGATGGAAGCCGCCGGTCCGCGATCGCCCGCGGCGGACTGCCGGATTGTCAGTAGTTCTTCTGCCGTTCTGTCACGCGGTTGACGATGAAGCGGAAGTCTGAGATCATGCGGGAATCTTGGGGGCGCGAATGAAGCCACGGTTCGCGAGCATGACCGCTGGGCTGGCAGTCGGCGTCACAGCGGTCGTGGTGGTGGCATGCGGCGCGGCGGCGTACCTCTATTCCTCCCATCATTACGAAACGCTGCTCAACACTGCGCGCCGCAACGCCTTGAGGGACGGCGAGCTGATTCGCGCCGCGCTCGAGCACCAGATGATGGAGAACGACCGGCGGCTGATCGCGCGCATGGTCGAGAGCGTCGGCAGGGAGCCGCAAATCGAGCGCGTCGCGCTTGTGGACCGCAACGGCGTGGAACGCTATTCAAGCGGCGGGGGCAAGCCGGGGACAAAGCTTAGCCTCGACTCCCCGACATGCCAGGCCTGCCACCGTTTTCCCCCCGACAAACGCGGCACCAGCCGCGTGGTCGAAACGCGCGGCGGAAGCGTGCTCCGCACGGTCGTGCCGATCCACAACCGGCCCGAGTGCCATCGCTGTCACGATCCGAACCACCGCATAAACGGCGTGCTGATACTGGATCTGAATACGGCCGCGGTTCAGGATGAACTCACTGCCGACCTCGCGTGGATGGTGGGAGGCACGGGCGCGCTCACGCTTATCCTGGTTGGCGCGATCGCGTTCGTGATACACCTGTTCGTCGTTCGCCGCCTCCGGAGATTCGAGACGGCGGCACGTCAGATCGCCTCCGGCGATCTCGAGCGCCGAGTGCCTGCCACCGGCACGGATACGCTCGCCTGGATGGCTCGGGAATTCAACACCATGGCGGATTCCGTCACCGGCCTCGTCGGCGAGGTAAGGAAACAGCAGCAGCGCCTGGAAACCGTCATCAACAGCATCGACGATGGAATAGTCGTGCTCGATGGCGACAGGAGGATTATCGCAGCGAACGACGCATGGCTCGGACGGAGCGGCTGTTCGCGCAATGACGTGCTGGGCTGCAATTGCCGGCCCGTCGCTCTTTCCGGCTGCGTGTCCGGCGAGTGCCCCGCGATGGCGTGCCTGCGTACGGGCGAGCGGCAGGTCCGGATCTTCGAGCGCGCCAAGCCGGGCGGGGGCATCGTCTGGGAGGAAGTCCATGCCTCGCCCGTGCCTGGTCCGGATGGGCGCCCGCTGTATATCGTCGAGGTCTGGCGCGACATATCGGACCGGCGCGCGGCGGAGGCCCGGCTGGCGGAGTCGCACCGGCTCGCGTCCGTCGGGATGCTCGCATCGGGTTTTTCCCACGAGTTGAACACGCCGCTCGCAACGGTGCTCACGTGCGTCGAAGGCATTCTCCGCAGCACGCCCGCAAATGGCGGCGGCAACCCGGACGCGGAATACATTCGCGAAACCGCGTCGATTGCACGCGAGCAGGTGTTGCGCTGCCGCGGCATTACGCAGCACTTCCTGAGGATGTCGCGGGGCCAGGAATCGCAGCCGGAGATCGTCGAGGTGGCATCGATTCTGGCCTCGGCAGTGCGCCTCGTGGAGCCGGCTGCGCGTGAACTCAAGGTCGCGGTGGAACTGGAACCGGTTGAGGCCGGCCTGCGTGTTTTCGCGAGTGAAGCGGAATTGCAGCACGCCATAATCAACCTGCTGCTGAACGCCATTCAGGCGTGCAAGCCGGGCGGCAAAGTGACCGCCGGCGCTTCAGACGGCGATACGGTCCGCATCCGCATCGCCGATAACGGCTGCGGCATCCCGCAGGAACACCTGCGGCGGATTTTCGAACCGTTCTTCAGCATGCGGAACGGCGGCACCGGCCTCGGCCTCTTCCTCTCGCTCAATTTCATCCGGCACTGCGGGGGAGACATCAGGGTCGAAAGCGCCGCCGGATCCGGCTCCGTGTTCGAGATAGCGTTGCCCGCGTTTGCCGGTGCTGCCGCAACCGGGGAGGTCCGATGAACCCAACCGCATCTGTGCTGCTCGTAGACGACGACGCCGCTTTCCGTCACGTCATGTCGGGCGAGCTGCGGCGGCTCGGGTATCGCACCGACTCCGTTCCGAACGGCGAGGAAGCGCTCCGCAAGATACCCGAGTTTCAGCCGGACGTGATCCTGCTCGACCTGCGGCTGCCGGGGATGAGCGGGCTCGAGGCGACAAAGGCAATACGCGACATCGGCGCCTCCGCCGAGATCATCATATTGACCGGCCACGGCTCCATCGATACAGCTATCGAATCAATCAAGATCGGCGCGTTCGATTACGTCCTGAAACCCTGCCCCCTCGACGAGCTGAATGTGCGGCTGCAACGCGCGATAGAGAGGCGCGCGCTGCGGGAGAGAACGAGCCTGCTCGAACGCGGGCTCACCACGCCCGATCTCGGCGATTCCTTTATCGGCGAAAGCGCCGAGTTCCGGCGGCTGCTGCAACTCATCGAACGGCTCGCCCCCACGGACTCAACGGTACTGATTACGGGCGAGACGGGCTCGGGGAAGGAACGTGTCGCGCGGCTGATTCACGCTCGCAGCCCGCGGCGGTCGCAACCGTTCGTCGTCGTCGATTGCGCCGCCTTGCACGAGGATCTGCTCCAGAGCGAGTTGTTCGGCCACGAGCGCGGGGCGTTTACCAGCGCCGACCGCCCGAAGCCGGGCTTGTTCGAGGTGGCCCACTGCGGGACCATTTTTCTCGACGAAATCGGAGAGGTCAGCCCGGCGATCCAAACGATGCTGCTGCGCGTGCTGGATACCTCGACGTTTCGCCACGTGGGCGGCACGGCGGAAATACGGGTCAATGTACGCGTGCTGGCTGCCACGAACCGCGACCTGCCCGCCATGGTGCGCCAGGGGCTGTTCCGTGAGGACTTGTACTACCGCCTGAGTACGATCGCGGTGGAAGTGCCGCCGTTGCGCAACCGGGGCTCTGATATCGAGTTGCTGGCGTTGCGGTTCGCCGCAGGCTTCAACGAGCGTTTTAGCACCAGCAAACACTTTTCGCCAGCCGCCCTCGAGGCGCTGCGGAGGCATACGTGGCCGGGCAACGTTCGCGAGCTTCTGCACGCCGTGGAGGCGGCGGTGGTGATCTCGGAAGGATCGGAAATCCTGCCTGAGCACCTTCCCGCCGCGCTGCGCGTGTCTGTGGCTCCCGCATCCCGCTCCGGACATGGCGACAGCGAGAGCATGCCAACACTCGAACAGCTCGAGCGCGCCCACATTCGTTCCGCCCTCGAGAAAGCGGGCGGCCACCGCGGGAAAGCCGCCAGGCTGCTTGGAATCAGCGAGCGCAACCTGTACCGTAAAATCCGCGAATACGATCTGCCGGCGTGACTTCGCAGCCGGCGGCGGAACTGAACTGCCGCCGGCGCAAGCACCTGGATTCGGCCGCGCTATTTTCGCCGAACCAGCACCGCCCAGTCTTTTCCTGTATCCGAGGGCGGCTCGCCGAGCGGCGCCACGCCGGGGCCTGACACCTCGCGCACGGTTCCCCACAACAGGTTTCCTCCCGTGCGCGGGTTGTACCACTCCACCGAGTAACTCCCGTTTTCGAGTTTGAGTGTGGCGCGGCCGCCCTGAGGAAGATACACGGCGTAAATAGTCCCCTGCTTCGCGAGCACGTAGGCAGCTTCGGCCAGCGAGTTGTCCGGGGCCATCTGCCAGAACGGCAGGTAAGTGCGGAAGAACTCGAGGGCGTAGCGCGTCTGGTCCCACATGCGGTCGCGCGAGCGCCAGTCCTCGCAATTGATGTCCATGTTGGGGTACTTGTAGCCGAAGTACCACTCCACGCCAGAGCCGCCGCCCACCAGGTTGCCCCAGAGCGCCTGCGTGCGCGGGATGTCGTGTGCGGGGTCGTCCGCATCGGGCAGAACGCCGTCGCTTGCGGCGGCCTGTTCATCGCCGAATACGGCCCACGGGCGGCCGGCTTTCTCCGTAAGCGCGCGCAGCGTGACTGCGTCGCCGTTGTAGCGGTTCATGTCGCCCTGGAAAGAGGAGGCCTCGAAGTGCTCGTCGCCGAGCACGCCTTCGTAAAACGCCGGCCCGCGGTTGTTGTGCGTGTGGAAGGTGATGGGATGGCGGTACGGATCGAGCGCGCGGATGTAGCGCGCGATAGCTTTGCGGTCGGGGTCGGGAGTGTTGTTCTCCTCGCCGAGGTTCCACATGACGGCGTGGTGGTGGGCGAAGCGGGCGACCAGTTCGCGGTAGTACAGCATGCGGATGGGGTTGAGGCTCGCCGAGCCGCCCAGCGCGCGGTCGTTCTCGGTTTCCTGCGTGACGAGGTGGAGCTGCATCCCGAGGCGGTCCATGTGAGTAAAGACAATTTCCCACTGCGCGAGTTTGCTCACGTCGTAGCGGTCGCGGACACCGGCGGCGGTCCACATCCAGGTGTCGCGCCCGTCGCCGCCGTCGAGGTTGTACGTGAGGAAGTACACGCTGTTCATGCCCTTGCCGGCGAGGTAGTTGAGCGCGCCGATGATTCCTTTGCCGCGGCCGTTCTTCCAGGTGGGGTCGCCTTGGCGCCAGTCGCGCACGTGCGGCTCGTAGTGGTGGATAAACGTGCCCACTTCCTTGTAGCTGGCGGAATCGGCGTCTGCGTCGCGGGTGTCGTCGAAATCGGCATACGCAAGGAAGTTCTCGGGGCTGTCCGCGCCGCCTTTCAGAAAATACTCGCCCGTGCCGGCGTATTGCAGGTAGTGCCCGCCCACATAGCGCAACATGCCCTTAGCGCCGTTGGCGGCGGGCGCCACGGTGAACGCGCCGGATGCGCCATCGAAAGCCGCTGGACGGCCGGCGCCGGCATCGAGGCTGATGGCCACATCGGCGCCGGTGCGAAACGACGCGGTGTAGCGCCACTCGCCCGCGCGGTCCGGAGTGAAACAGACGCGCCACTTGCGGCCGGTTTTGGCCGACGTTTCGGCCGCATCGCCGTCCGCCGCGTAGAACCCGGGGATGGCGTAAGTTGTGCCGCTTTGGGGGTGGGTGAACGTGACATCCAGCCGGTAGTCGCGGAACGGGTTGGGCGAGGCGTCTTCGGAAGTGGCGGGTCCGTCGAACGTGACGGTAACGCGTCCCCAGACGCGGAGATCGCCGGCAACCGGCGCTTCGGCGCGGCACAGGCAAGCGAGGGCGAGTACGAGAGCGAACCGCATGCTCTCCACAGTACATCAGGGGAGGCGCTGTGGGCCGCCGGTAGTGCAGTTATGCGCGCTTGGACGAGCCGGACTTGCCTTGTTTCGCAATCTCGATCAGCATGCGGCCGAGGGCTTCCATCAAGCCGGGATCCAATGTCGCGAGCGCGTTCCGTATGGCGGCGGGAAGCGCGGCTTCATTGGGCCCTTCGGGGGCGGGGAAAATGCGAGGCAGGCGCTTTCGCGCGGCGGAGATCAGCGTCTCGCCCGGTTCGATAATGCGCTTCACCTCATAGCGGGGTTCGGGGAGTTGCTCGGGATGCGCCATCGCGGGATCGGAGGGCGGCGGGGCGGGGAAGGAGGCGGGGCGGCTCACGCCGAGAGCGCGTGAAATCAGCTCGATTTTCGTGTCATTGAGGCCGCTGTCGGCCAGCCAGGAACGCCGTTCTTCGATATTTTCCGTGAGGCCCGCGAAAAGGAGGCAGGTAAGTGCGTCGGGGCAGCGCTTTCCGTAGAGATACAGGCCGATTGTCGATGGGTGGACGCCGATTCTGGCAGCGAGTTCTGCCTGGGTAATGCCAAGGCATTTCAGCAAATTGCGGATTTTTAACGAAGGCTCCATACTTCCGAGCTATTGACTTCGACTTAATTCGCCGATGTAATACTATGTACCCGGCACGGCGGGGTGCCGGGACTATCGCATCACGATAGCATGGTCGGACTGCGGGGCGTTATGTCCGGCCAGGCTAACGGGCGGCGGCCGCCGTGCACGCCGCCCGGAACGCCATTCCTGGTATGCGAGTCTCTGAATGTTGACAGAAGCCGGACCTGCACTCAATCACCTGTGGCGGCGGGACTGCCCGGAGGCGCTGGTTGAGCGGTCAGCGCGCTGGATACCGCTGGTGAGGTTGGGCACGGGGCCCGATGGCGCCGAGCAGTGGGAGAACGACCGGTACACGGTGGTGGTATGGCGTGGCCAGCCGGACCCGATATTCAAGTCGGCGGCGGGGTTGACGCAGATTGGAATCACATCGATCGATGGGACGGCGCGCCACGACTGGCGCGATTTCCAAGCCATCAAGAATCAGATTGCGGGCGGTGAAAGCGAGGCATTCGAGTTGTTTCCGGCCGAGTCGCGATTGCTGGATCCCTGCAATTATTACGTGCTGTGGGCGTTTCCGGGAGTGCGCATACCCGTGGGAACCATGGTGCGGCGCGTTTGCACAGCAGCCGAAGCGGTGGCGCCACAGCGGGCGTTCCCGCACGAGCCGGTTCAGGGCGGTGAACTCCGGCGCAGGTGACATTAAACCCACGCAGCCTTGGGTGTGCGAGGCGCGCAGGTTCATTCGTTCGTCCGCCTGCCGCGCGGCGGCCCTCGATACCACGCCCAAGCAAGACAAACCAGACCGCAATGAGAGTTCACTGGTCCGGCGGATGCGGAACGGTCCTGGAGCGCACCGGCCAGAAGTAGTTGAGGGCCGGCTTTTCGGTCCAGCCGAAGCGGGAGTACCAGTCGTAGTTCTTGTATAGGAGCGCGGCGCGATGGCTGGAGTGCAGGCGCTCATCGCCGAGCCACCAGGGCATGACGGTGGAGCCGCTGGCATACGTTCGCGGCAGGCGCACGCGGATGGTGTTCCTGTATCCGCGGCGGGTCCACTCGCGGATCATCTCCCAAAGATAAATACGCAAGGCGTCTTCATAGCCTTTCCACATTAGAATCGCGGGATGGTTGCGCCAGCCGCCGTGCTTATACCGGCCGCAAACGTAGCGTAGGATCGTGAGCGCCTCGATGCGTTGTTTACCGAGGCGCGCCGGGTCGAGGACGGCGGCGGAGGCGGCGAAGTCCGGATAGGGAAGGAAGGTCTGCATGCGTTACCCGGCAGCGGAGGACAACCCTGGTCTCAGGAGAGCACAGAAGCGGGTGGCGTGCGGGGCGGATATGGGTGTGGGGGCCGGGCGTGTCGCGAAGTTGACATAATGCCTGTTATCGGAAGAATCTCATACCGCCGGACTGCGTGGCGGCCGGCAAACCACCCTTGGCCGCGTTCAGACAACTTTGCCGCTTTTCAGCCCATGGCGGAAGCCAGGCCGCGGCGCGCGTGCCTGAAGCGGGCCTCTACCGCCGGGATTGCTAAATCAATTGAGCAAGACGCGATCCGGTGTCGTGTTGGTTGAAGAGATAGCGAAGTATCCTGAATCGATGGCTCATTGTCCAGGCTTGGTGGACCGCCGTGCGGTGCTGCGCGCGGGCGCCGCGGCGGCTGCGTCGTACGGCCGCATTCTCGGTGCAAACGACACCATCAACGCCGCGTTGATCGGGTGCGGCTCGCGCGGGACGGAGGCGCTGCTGCCGGGCGCCTCGTTTCTGACGGACTTGCGGTTCGTAGCAGCGTGCGACGTATACAAAGCGAATCTCGAAAAGGGTCTTGACGTGATGGCCCGCCAAGGTCACCGGGCGGCCGGCTACGGGGACTACCGAAGGGTGCTGGACCGCACGGACGTCGAAGTTGTTTTCATCGCCACGCCCGACCACTGGCACGCGCCGCTGATCGCCGCGGCATGCGAGGCCGGCAAGGACGTCTATTGCGAAAAGCCGCTCGCCAACACCATCGAGGACTGCAAAATGGCGCTGAACGCCGCCCGCAAGCACGACCGCGTGGTCCAGGTCGGCCTGCAACAGCGCAGCATGGAGCTTTTCAAGAACGCGGCGGACCTGATCCAGGGCGGCGCCATCGGGCGAATTCGCAGGGGCGTGATCAACTGGAATGCCGAGAGCGGCGGCCCGAGGAAGACCGCGCCCGAGCGGCCGCAGAACGTGCCTGTGCCGGAGGGATTGGACTGGCAGATGTGGCAGGGGCGCGCCCCGCGGCACGCGTTCGACCCGGAGCGGTTCCGATCGTGGCGTACTTTTTGGGATTACGGCTCAGGCGCCATCACGGACCTGGCGGTTCACATGCTGGACGTTTTCCACTGGTACACAGGCGAAAATACTCCCGCAATAACTTACGGCGCCGCCTATTCCCTGCCCGGACGGCCGGAGGAACGGACACCCGAGTTCTTCGAACTTACGTGGAAATACGATCAGCAGCTGCTTACTTATTCATCCCGCGGCGAGGGCGACTGGGGCATTTACATCTACGGCGATCTCGGGATGCTGCACGTAAACCGGCAGATCTGCGAGGTAAAGCCGTTCGACAAAGCCGCCAAGCGGGTCGAGATCAGGATGCCGTACACGCCGAAGGAGAGCGAGGCGCCGCACATACGGAACTTTCTGGATTGTGTTAGATCGCGCCGCCGCCCCAATTCGGATATAGGACCGGCGTGCAGGTCGACCGTGGCCGGTCTGCTTGCTGCGATGTCGGTGCGTTCGGGCAAGAGCTTCAGGTGGGACGGGGACGCCGCCATACCCGTCTAGCTGGTACGGGCTATTCTTCCGCGACGACCTCGATTGCATTTACAAAGGCGTAGTTGGCAACCGGAACAAAAGAAAAGACGAGCTTGCCCTGCGCATTAGGTTTCAGCCCACGGAAGGTTTTGACTACGGCTCTATTGGAACCACCGGCGGTCTTGAACACATCGAAGTTCTTCAGTAGGGCGACGCCGTTGCACTGGACATCGAAGATCCTGTCACCCTCACCCCCTCCGGCGGGCTTGTCTGGACCGAACCAGGCTTCCGAGAAGTATAGCCGCGCGGTGTAAGTGCCCGCGGCGACGGGTATGGTGTAGGTGAAGTTGCCGTAGCGTTCGGATAGATACAGTTCGGGCTCAGGGGTGTTCGATGGAGCGTCGGAACGTGCGACGGTCTGTCCTCCCACTGCAAACTCGTCGCGCTCCCAGACACGGCCCTGGCGATCCTTGAACGGGTTCGGCCCGGCGACGATTCGGAAGGGCCGCATGTGGTGCGGGATCCCGGGAAGCAACTCGATTCCGTTCACGAAGGCTTTTTCTTTGTAGCCGACAAAGTGCAGGTCGAGGTATCCGTCCTTGGCGGGCGAAATGTCCGTGAATACTTTGACATCTTCGGTATTGCTTCCGTGCGCGTCGGAGATTACATCGAGGTGGTTCAACAGCAGTCTCTCGTTTGCGTACACGTCAAACAGCCGGCTGGTCTCTCCGCCACCGGAAAGGTTGCCGGCCCCGTACATCCGCTCTGCAAAATAGAGGCGCAACTCGTAGATGCCGACGTCGAGTGGAATGCGATAGCGAAAGTCTCCCTCGCGGCGGTTTACGAACAGAGCCGGATCCCGGGCACGCAGCAATTGGGTGCGCGGTGCCGAGACGGCATCGCCGCCGACGAACCACCTGTCACCCAACCAGGTGTTGCCGAGGGCGTCAACGTATCTGTCCCCCGTCATGCCGGCCAGAATCCGGATGCCGTCGTCAAATCGCGCGCCGGCCGACGTTATAAAGCGGCTCTCGCGTTCCGCGGGCTCCGGTTCCGGACGGTCAGCGATGATGAGGAGGGCCGCGGCGGCGGCCAGCACGATCGCGCCGCCTGCCGCGCCGATCCAGGCCAGGGTCTTGAGACGGCGGCGCCGAAGCGCCGGCAGCGCTTCGACAGGCCGCGGGAGCGCCGGCAAAGTCACCACAGGGCCGCCGCGCTCTTCCAGACGGTTGACGGGCCGCGACATTCGGGACAGCGTTTGAGGGCGAATGCCGGCGGCGGCCAAGCGTGCCCCGCCCAGATTTGCGCCGTTCACCGTGGCAGCCGCGGCGTTCGCCGCAGTTCTGGCGAGGAACTGCGGAACGTACTTGCCGGCCGGGATCACGATTTCTATGGTGTGATTGGCGCCCTCGGTTTCATAGTATTGCTTCAGGCGCTTGCGGAGCCTGTGCGCCTCGACGCGCACGATGGCGTCGGATTTCTGATCGAAATCCGGCGGCCTGCCGAGCGCTTCGACCGCAATTGAGTATTCCTTAATCTGGTCGGCTTCCCCGTCCAGCACCTTCCGGCAGATGTAGCGCAGGAACTGCGCAAGGCTTGGCGCCCGGGTGAAGACCTCTGAAGATACGACGGCGTCGATTTCGGCCTCGATATCGGTTGGCGCGGGTGTCCTCATGAAATCTGCCGAATCTTGCGCCGGGCAGACCCCTTGCCGGCGCGGAGGGCAGTATATCACGTGGGGATCCACGTCGTAAACAGATGTTTCAATAGCGGCCCCACTGGTTCCATTAACTCCGGAAGGCCGTTAACGCGATTGTTAACACCGCACAAGATTTCAAGAACAACATCTTTCCCGGTAACGGTGATCCTTGAGGCGTGCCGGCTTGAGGATCCGCTATTAACGGTGTTGCGGGAGCGTGATGGAATGGGCGGGCGGGCCAAGCGCCCGGGCTGCACGGCGCGGCGCAGGGCGTATCCCAAACTTGACTGACCGGTATGCTACACTGACTGCTCAGTCAGTTCTGAAACCGGATGGCCAGGACAAAGCAGGAGGTGGTGTCAGAGTTCCGCTCCGCCGAGATTCTGGAAGCCGCGCGCAAGGTGTTCGCGCGTAAAGGCTTCAACGGAGCCACCGTCGATGACATCGCGGAGGCCGCCGCCGTCGCCAAAGGTACGGTCTATCTTTACTTCCCTTCCAAGCGCGATATTTACCTTGCAGCGCTGAAGCGGGGGCTCACCACCCTGATTGAAGAGACGAAGCGGAACGTAGCCGCGGCGGCGAGTCCGGCGGATAAGCTCCGCGCTTTCATCAGCACCCGCCTGCAATTCGCCGATGAGAACCGTGATTTGGCGCCCATTCTGCAAGTGGAGTTCGCGAACCTCGGGCTCCCGCAGTCGCACAAGGAGTTCCGCCAGTTGTATCTCGAGCAGGTGAACACGCTGCGGTCTGTTTTGGATGAGGCGGTACGCCAGGGACAGGTGCGCGCGGTGCGCACGGATGCGGTGGCGGTGCTGGTTTATGAAACCACGCGCGCCGTTGTGATGCAGCGGCGGCTGGGGTGGTCGAAGGCGGGTTTGGAAGAAGACATCGAGATGGTGCTCGATCTGATCTGGAGAGGCCTGGCTGCCGGGAGCGGCATTCCCGGCTCATCCCGGGGAGTTGACGCAGCGGGCAGCAGTGTAAACGTTTCTGGAGATAAATAGCTTGAGAACGCGAATTGTGGCTTTGGCGGCGGCGGCGGCCGCGGCCCTGCTGACAGTTGGATGCAGCGCATCGGAAGCGCAGAGGCGCCCGGCGGCGCCGGCGGCTCCGACGGTGCTCGTGACGGAAGTGAGACCGGTGGACGTTCCGGTTTTCAGAGACATTGCGGCACAGACCTATGCGCGCGACATGGTGGAGGTGCGCGGGCGCGTCACGGGCTATATCGACAAGTGGCTGTTCGAGCCGGGCTCGCAGGTTAAAGCGGGCCAGGTGTTATATCAGCTCGATCTGCGGCCATACGAGGCCGCGCTGTCGCAGGCGCGGGGCAACCTCAGCCAGAGCGAGGCGGACCTTGACTTCGCGAAAAATCAGGTGGCGCTCGCCCAAGCGAAGGCCAACCTTGCTTCCGCCGAAGCCAACCTGACCAAGGCCCGGCAGGATTACGAAAGGCTGAAGCCGCTCGCCGAAGCGGACGCGGCATCGAGGCAGGACCTGGACGCAGCCACGGCGGCGCTGAACGCTCAGGAAGCGAATGTAGCGGCACTGAAGGCGAACGTCGAGCAGACTATGCTGTCGACGCGGACGCAGATTGCGGCGATGGAAGGCAAGGTCGAGTCGCTGAAGGCCGCCGTTCGCAATGCGGAACTGAACGTGGAGTACGCCACAATCAGGGCGCCTATTTCCGGACGCGTGGGCGATTCGCTGGTGCCCGTGGGCGGGCTGGTGAACCCCAGTTCGCAGCAGCCCCTGACGACGATAGTGCCGCTCGATCCTATCTGGGTGCGGTTCAAGGTGGACGAGGCCGAGTATCTTTCATGGGCGAAGCGCGGCCGCAAGATGTTCAGCGGCGGCCAGCCGGTCACGCTGATACTCGCGGACGGTTCGGAATTCCCGGCGAAGGGCAAGGTGGAGAACACCCTGAACCAGGTGGATCCAAACACGGGCACCCTGGAGTTGCAGGCGCGGTTCCCAAATCCGAACCACACGGTGCTTCCGGGCCAGTTCGGCCGCGTGCGGCTGCAAATCGACGAGCGCAAGGGCGCCCTGGTGGTTCCGCAGCGCGCGGTGCAGCAGCTTCAGAACATGCAGACGGTGTACACGGTGGGGCCGGACGGCAAGGCGCAGATACGGCCGGTGGTTGCGGGCGACCGCGTGGGTGACGGCTGGATCATCGAACAGGGGCTCAAGGCTGGGGACAGGGTCGTTGTCGAAGGGCAGTTGAAGATCCGGCCGGGCATGCCGGTTAACGCCCGGCCATACGTTGCGGTGGAGAAGTAGCCCATGGCACGCTTCTTCATCGATCACCCCGTGTTCGCGATGGTGATAGCCATCGTGATCGTGATTCTGGGAGTTGTCGCCATTCCCACACTGCCGGTTGCCAACTATCCGGAAGTGGTGCCGCCGGTGGTGCAGGTCAGCGCGAACTACCTGGGCGGGAACGCGCAGGACCTGGAAAAGACGGTTGCACAGCCTATTGAAGAGCAACTGGTCGGCCTCGACGGCATGTTGTATTTCCTGACGAGCTGCGCCAACGACGGAACGATGACCATCTCCATCACGTTCCGGCTAGGCACAGACCCGGACATCGCGACGGTTCAGACGCAGAACCGCGTGAACGTCGCGATGCCGCGCCTGCCGGCGGAGGTGCAACGGCAGGGCGTGACGGTAAAGAAAGTGTCGAGCGCCTTCCTCACGAGCATCAGCCTGATCTCGCCCGACAACCGCTATGATTCGCTATTTCTTTCCAACTACGCGCAGATCAACCTGCTGAATCAGGTGGCGAGTCTGGACGGCGTGGGCGAGTGCCGGCTTGGCGCGGCGCAGGTGTATTCGATGCGCATCTGGGTGAACCCGGAGAAGATGGCGAAGCTCGGCATCACGGCAACGGACGTCGGAAACGCCATTCAGGCGCAGAACCGGCAGAATCCGGCAGGAACGCTGGGGCAGCCGCCGGCCCCGAGCGGGACTGACTTCCAGTACCCTGTCCGCGCGCAGGGGAGGCTGGCGGACCCGCGGGAGTTCGAAAACATCGTGCTTCGGGCGCAGCCCGACACTTCCCTGCTCCGGATTCGAGACATAGGCCACGTGGAACTCGGAGCCCGCAGCTATTCCGGTTTCAATCGAGTCAACGGCCTGCCGTCCGGCAACCTTATCGTGTTCCTCTCGCCGGGGGCGAATGCGGTGGCGACCGCCGACCGCGTGCGCAAATTCATGCAGGAGGCGAAGAAGAACTTTCCTCCGGGCATGGACTATGTGATTCCGTACGACTCGACGGTGTTCGTGCACGCAGCGATCAACGAGGTGCTGATAACGCTGTTCGAGGCGGTGGGGCTGGTCATCCTTGTGGTGTTCATTTTTCTCCAGAACTGGCGCGCCACGTTGATTCCGCTCCTCACGGTGCCGGTTGCCATAGTCGGCACGTTCGCGCTGTTTCCGGTGCTCGGATTTTCGATCAATCTGACCAGCATGTTCGGCCTCGTGCTCGCGATCGGCATCGTGGTAGACGACGCGATCGTAGTTGTGGAGGCCGTGCAGCGCCACATCGACGAGGGCAAATCGCCGCGCGACGCGACCATCCAGGCGATGAAGGAAGTTTCATCGCCGGTTGTCGCGATCGCATGCATTCTCGCAGCGGTATTCATCCCGGTCGGTTTTCTGGGCGGCATCAGCGGGCAGATCTACAAGCAGTTTGCGCTGACGATTGCAGCTTCGGTGCTGCTTTCCGCCTTTAATGCGCTGTCGCTGAGCCCGGCGCTGAGCGCGATAATCCTGCGGCCCAAGATGGAGAGCCGCGGGCTGCTGGCGCGCTTTTTCGGCGCTTTCGACCGCGGATTCAACGGAGCGCGCAACCGCTATCTGAAGGGCGTAGGGGTGCTCACGCGCAAGGCGGGCCTGGCGCTGTTAGGCCTGGGGTTCTTCTGGCTTGCCGCGGGCGCGCTGTTCCACTACCTGCCCACCGGCTTTCTGCCGGAAGAGGACCAGGGGACGATCTTCGTGTCGATACGGCTCCCGGACGGCGCCTCGGTGGAGCGTGCCGACGCCGCCACCAGGAAGGTGGAGAAGATTCTTGCGAACTCGCCCGGGATCGCAGGCACGTTCACTCTGGGCGGCATCGATTTTATGACGCGCACTAACGGGCCGAACGTCGCCACCATCATCACCCGGCTGACCCCCTGGGATGAGCGCACGTCGAAGGATTTGCAGCTCCAGCCCATACTGGCGCGGCTCCGGCGCGCATTCTCCGGCATTCCTGAAGCGGTGGTTACGCCTTATGGGCTGCCGCCGATTCTCGGATTGAGCAGCACCGGCGGGTTTCAGTTCATGCTCGAAGACCTGACGGGAGGAAGCGTGGAAGACCTCTCGGCGGCGGCTGACACGATCGTTGAGGCGGCGCGGAGCGAGCGGGTGCTCGGTCCGGTGATGAACACGTTCCGGGCGAACGTGCCGGCGTACAAAGTGGACGTCGACCTTGCAAAGGTGCAGACGCTCGGCGTGCCGGTCACCGAAGCCTACAACACGCTCCAGACATTCCTCGGCGGCATGTATGTGAACGACTTCAATGCCTTCGGGCGCACATGGCAGGTGCTGGTGCAGGCCGAGCCGGAGTTTCGCAAACAACCCTCGGATGTCGGCCGGTTCTGGGTGCGCAATGCAAGAGGCGGCATGGTGCCGCTGAGCACCGTGTCGAGGGTGACGCCCACGGCCGGACCGGATGTGGTGTATCACTACAACCGCAATCGGGCGGTGCAGTTGCTGGGCGGGGCTGCGCCGGGAGCCAGCAGCGGCCAGGCCGTCGCCGCAATGGAGAGAGTGGCGGCCAAGGCGATGCCTTCCGGCTACGGTTACGAATGGACCGGCACAACGTATCAGGAAAAAGAAGCGCAGGGCAACGAGGGAGCTATCTTCGGCTTCGCCTCGGTGCTGGTGTTCCTCTGCCTGGCGGCTCTGTATGAGAGCTGGACCATTCCGTTCGCGGTGATACTCGCAGTTCCGCTGGGGCTGTTCGGGGCTCTCACGGCGGCCTGGATCCGGTCCTATCCATACGACATCTACATGCAGATCGGGATTGTGACGCTGATCGGGCTGGCGGCGAAGAACGCAATTCTGATTGTCGAGTACGCGCGCATGAGCCACGAAGAAGGACACAGCATCGAGGCTGCGGCGCTCGAAGCGGCGCGCCTCCGGCTGCGGCCCATTCTGATGACCTCGTTCGCCTTCATACTCGGCGTCACGCCTCTGCTGATAGCCGCAGGCGCGGGCGGCGCATCGCGCAGGTCCCTCGGAACGGCGGTGTTCGGAGGAATGAACGCCGCGACGCTGCTGGCGATCTTCATAGTTCCGGTGCTTTACGTGGTAATTCAAAGGGTTGCCGAGCGCCGCCACGCCCAGGCGCCGGAAATCGACGCGCTGCCGGAGGAGGGTCAATGAGAACGCGAGCGATGAATTTCACGCGCGGCGGTATCGCCTTGACTCTCCTGTTCGCGACCGGGTGCGTGGTGGGCCCGAATTACAAGCGGCCTGTAGTAAAGACCCCCGAGGTGTTCCGTGGGGCAGCGCCGGGCGCCGATCAGGAATCGCTCGGAGATAAGAAGTGGGCGGAACTGTTCCAGGACGAGGTTCTGAAGCAGGATATCGAGACGGCGCTGAAAAATAACTTCGACCTGGCGATCGCCACGGAGCGCGTCGAGGAGGCCCGCGCGCGATACAGAATCACAGGCGCGAGCCGGTTTCCGTTCCTGAACGCGACGGCCGGATTCACGGCCACGAGATCGTCCACCATTGGATCCAACAAAATGGCGCAGCCCGGCGCCGATATGGACGTCAGCTACACGCAGGCGGGCGGGGCGCTTTCGTGGGAGTTGGATCTGTGGGGCAAACTGCGCCGGCAAAACGAAGCAGCGCGGGCGCAGTATCTGGCGACCGAAGAAGCGCGGCGCGGCGTGATAGTGTCGCTGGTTTCCGACGTAGCGACAACTTATTTCACGCTTCGGGAGCGCGACCTGGAGTTGGAGATCGCGCGGGCAACGCAGCAGATCGCCGAGCAGAACCTGAAACTGGTCAAGCTGAGGCACGACCGGGGCGCCGCGACTGGCCTGGCCGTGCAGCAGGCGGAGCAACTGCTGTACTCGGCCCAGGCTCAGATACCGCGCGCGCAGCGGGACATCGTCCAGGCGGAGGACGCGCTGAATCTCCTGATGGGAAACATGCCGGGCGACGTTGCCAGGGGTCAGGCCGTCGATGATTTCGGCCTGCCGCCGGAGGTTCCGGCGGGGCTGCCGTCCTCACTGCTGGAACGGCGGCCCGACATCCGGGCGGCCGAGCAGCAACTCATCTCAGCGAACGCGCAAATCGGCGTGGCGAGGGCTTATTATTTCCCGCAGATCTCGCTCACAGGTTTTCTGGGAGGCCAGAGCCGGGCGCTCACGGAGATCTTCACGGGGCCGGCGCGTTTCTGGACAGTCGCGCCGTCGGCGATACTCCCGATATTCAACGCCGGGCAGATTCGCGTCGCCGTGAAGCTGTCCGAGGCGCAGAAACGCGAGATGCTCGTAAACTACCGGAAGACCATTTACAACGCATTTCGGGAGGTTTCAGACGCGCTGGCCGCTTACGATCGCGGACGCGAACAGCGCAAGCAGCAGGAAAATCTGGTGCGGGCGGCAACCGAGGCGGCGCGCCTCTCGCACATGCGGTACGAGGGAGGGCTCGACAGCTATTTGCAGGTTCTCGACGCCGAGCGCACGTTGTTCCAGGCGCGCCTTTCGCTGGCGCAGTTGCGTCTGGCGGAACTGCAATCGTTCGTGCAACTGTACCGCGCGCTCGGCGGCGGCTGGCAGTAGACAGCCGGCAGACGGGGAGAGTTCACATTCCAGCGGGCGGGCCGCACGCACGCGGCCCATCCCGTTCACGTGTCATGCCGGCGCAAGCGGCGGGATGAGGCGCTTATGCCGGTTCAGCAACTGGCTCTTGAGCCTGGATCCGGCGGGGTTCGGGCCGAGCCAGACGGAAAATAGAGCGTCGGCGAAATCTTTTCCCTCGATGATCACCTCGCGGCCGTTCCCGCGGAAGATGGTGCCCCGGCCGGGGATGTAGGTCCACGAGAGGACGTCTCCCTTCTTTGCGGCCCCGACGTTCTGTTCCAGCCTGTCCAGGCGCGCGCGCAGAGCCGGCAATTGTGCGCTGGAGTTGCGGCGGAAGCCGTCCTCTATCGCTTTCGCAAGCGCGGCGCGTCCGAGATCGCGGAGCACCACGATTCTGATTTGCTTGACTTGATCGGAAGCAATGGCCTGATGCGCATTATGTGTGGGGACCTGCAAGTACAGCGCTGCCACGTACACCTTGACGAACAGCATCCTGGTCAGCAGACCGAATCCGTTGAGTTGAAGTGCGGCGCCGCCCTCGTAGACCACGGCCGGTATGTCGACGCCGTCGACAACGCGGGAGGCGGCTGCGGCCGGGATACAGACCGGCCCCGCACAAAGCAGCACCGCAAGGCTCCGGTTAAACGAGCGACGCATCTGAACGGCAACGCGCTGAACGGCAGCGAGATGGATGGGGTGCGGCGGCGCTAGTCCGCTGCCTGCGACCCGGTGCTGTGAACTATTTTGCGCAGTTCCTGGGCGGGGACCGACAGCACTACGGTATCTCTGACCGATTGAATCATTCTAACCGGCAGGTCGATTGTTCCGGCGTGAAACCTGCCCCGCTGAGCGCCCAACTGGTCCGCCACCTGCTTGCGCAATTTGACTTTGAGCGAGTCGACGTTCCAGGAATCAGTGTCGAACAGTAGTGCCGCCACTTCGCCGATGGTTTGTCCTTCGGCCGAGATAACGTTCCGGCCACGAATCGCCTGGTCCGAAAGCCGCATCACCAGCACCCTCCCGTCTGATTCCCATTATGATAGGCAGCCGGCGGCTCGTGCATCATTGAGCGGCGGGCGGGCGCGGCACGATCCGGCATTTCCTCCAGCGTGTTCCCTAGCATCCCAGGGGCGCCGTACCGTCCCAAGAGGCCCTGAATTTCGGACTTGACACGCCCGTTCAACAAAGCCAATATCATGCTCGGAGCGCACCGTGAGGCCAGTATGCCAGCCCGCGGCGGACGAGGAGCATACCTTCCGCGTCCGCGGCGGCGTTCCAGCGCCGGTTGTCCGGGACGTGCTCCACGCCTGCACTCAAGCGCAGTCCGGCCCAACCCGGCGTCCGGCGGCGGCCAATCCGCTCTTTAGCCGTTCCCAACCGGCGCCCGGACCGGCATGGATCACCCAGCGCCGGCTGCCAACCCTGACGTCAGAAGAATCCAGCAGGGCCTCGCGAAGCCCTCGCTGCGGCAAAAGCACAGCTAACTTCGAGCGACTGGGAGAGTAATATGCGAATGGTTCTGTTAGGTTCCGCCCTTCTCCTGCTCGTTGGAGCCGCAATGTCGGCCCCCGGTGATCTGGAGGATGCTTACCAAAAGCTTCGGGATGCACAAGCGAAGAACGACCCCGCGCTGGTAAAAAAACTCGCTGCGGAGACATGTGCGCTGGCGCGGAAGGCGATCGAGACGCCGGCGCCGCAGGACGAGTCCGAAAAGGAAACATGGAACGGTATGGTGGAGAATGCGCGCCGGATCGAGCTCTATACCGAATATGCGCTTTACGCGACAGCCATCCAGGGGACTCCGGCAACGACGGTGGAACTGCTCTCCGCTTTGGAAGAGCAGAACCCGAAGAGCCAGTATCTTGATGCCGCATACGCGCGGTACTTCCTGGCGCTGAACCAGACCGGCGCCGCGGCGAAGATCGTCCCGGTTGCGCAAAGAGCCGTCGCGCATCATCCCGACAACGAGGACGTGCTTCTGGTGCTCGCAGATTCGGCGCTGAACGCGAATCAGAGCGACCGCGCGGCAAACTACGCCAGCCGCCTGGTGGACGTTCTCAACAAACATGGCAAGCCGGAGGGTTATTCAGCAGCCGACTGGGAGCGCAAGCGGACTGCGGCCCTGGGGCGCGCGCATTGGATTTGCGGTGTCGTATACAGTTCGCAGAACAAGTACACTCCAGCGGATCGGGAACTGCGTGCGGCGCTGCCGCTCATCGAGGGCAACGAGGCCATGTTGAGCACAGCCTATTTCCATCTGGGTGTCGTGAATTATCAGATCGGCAGGCTGACAAACAACAAGGCGCTCGTGCTCGAAGCGGCGAAGTTCAGCGACAAGGCGGCTTCCATGAAGGGTCCGTACGCGCAGCAGGCCTGGAAGAACGCCCACATCATGCGAACGGAGGCAGTGAAAATGCACTGAGGCGCACCGGCTTCCGGCGGACCTGCGGCCGGCAACCGGGCATCGCTACTCGAGGCCGGGCCCCGGATTGCACCGGCGCATGTGAAGGGGCATTGGTATATATTTGTGTGGAACCGGCAAGACAGGCCAAAATGCCGGGGCCGAACGGAGATCGCCACAAAATGAAGAAATGCACGTTTCTTGCGTCCGCTTTGATCTTGACGATGCCGCTGGCAGTTTTTTGCGCGGATGAAGTTAAGACCGTTATTCGCACCGCCACCGGTACGAATCAGTACCTGGTGGGCTTTGCGCACATCGCCTATGGGTATGAACCGCAGGTCACGGGAGTGTACTGGGTCACGGACTTCGTTTTTCGAAATACCAGTTTAGTTCCGGCGGATGTGACGTTGCACTTCTTCAAGAGCGACGGCACGCCGCTGACGGTGCCGATTTCCGGCGGCACCTCGACGGCGAACTACACGTTCACGGTGCCGGCGAACGGTTCGCGCGATATTGCCACCGGTTCGGAGGGAAGCCTGCAAACGGGCTGGGCGGCAGTTGAGTACACGAATGCGGGCATCAAGGGCCAGGCTGTGTTCCGCCACCACGTTGCGGACCTGGACCAGGAGGCGGTGGTTTCCATGGTGTCGTTGACGGCGCCGTTATGCATCATTCCCATTCCCGGCACGAACGCGTTCTCAATGCCCCTGGATAACTTGAGCCGTGTCTCATCATATGCATTTGCAAACACGACAAACCAGCCCGTAACGATGCACGCCCAGTTCTACGATGAGGGCGGCGTGTTGCTTGGCGAGTACTCGGCGGCATTGCCGCCGTTCGGTCACACGTCGTTCGAGAGCAATCGGGATGACATCGTGCCCGCAACGACAGGGAAAAGGGGCACCATGCGCCTGACCGGAGACGGCGTGATCCCGATGGGTTTCCGGTTCCAGAACGACGCCGGGCATACGTTTACCACGTGGCTGGAGCGGTAAGAGCCGCCGTCACGAGATCCGCCGGCGGGCGCAGGCGGCGATGCCGCCCGCCGCGCGCGGCCGGGGCTGGCGCGCCGCTCACACAATCAGGTTTTTCGGCTCGCCCCGGACAAACGCCTCGATATTTTCGAGCGTGGTGGTGAGGATGCGGCCCACCGCCTCCTTGGTGTTGAACGCGCTGTGCGGCGTGATGATCACGTTGCGCAAGCGCAGCAGAACGTGATCCGCGAGAATCTGGTCCATCGCGTGCTGGCGCGTGAACATGGAGCGCAGCAGTTCGGCCTCTTCGCGGATAACCGGCTCTTCCGGAAGCACATCCAACCCGGCGCCCGCCACCTTTCCCGACGCCAGCGCGCGAATGAGCGCGTTCACGTCGACGATGGAACCGCGCGCTGTGTTTATGAGCACGACGCCCCGCTTCATGAGGCCGAACTCGCGGTCGCCGATGAGGTTTTCGGTCGCCTTGCCGCCCGGAACGTGCAGCGTAATGATGTCGGATTCCGCCAGCAAGCGATCGAACGGGACGTACTGGAACGCCAACTCGCGCGCGGCCTGTTCGTTAGGGCGCATGTCGAACGCAAGCACCTTCATCCCGAAGCCGTTCGCGATGCGTATGACGTGGCGGCCGATGCCGCCGGCGCCGATCACGCCCAGTGTTTTGCCCAGCAGGTCGAAACCACGCAGTCCTTGCAGCGAGAAGTCGCCCCGGCGCGTGCGGTCCACCGCCTCCACCATGTGATGGCTGATGCCGAGTATGAGCGCGAAGACGTGCTCGGCCACGGTGTTGTCGCCGTAAGTTGGGACGCTCGCGACGCGAATGCCGCGCTCTTTGCAGTAGTCGATATCGATGTGGTCGAAGCCGGCCGAGCGCGTTGCGATCAACTTGAGGCTTCCGAACCGCTCCAGGACCGGGCGGCGCAGCTGCGAATACACGAAGACGCTGACGACGTCCGAATCGGTGTACTCGTCCGCCACGGGAGGCCGCAGCGGGTCGCCGAAGAAACGCACGTAATGCGAGGCCTCCAGCGGCTGCAACGCGTCCCGTTCCCACTGTTCAGCTTCGAAAACAGTTATCCGCATATACGCCCCTCCTCAGCGGAGACGCCCCGGGCCGGGCGTTCCGTTTCGCGTTCAGCCGCACTCGCCGCGAAGCGTGAACTCAACCGTTTCGCCGAGGCGCAACTCGCGCTCCCGGTCGCGAAAGCCGATGCGAATCGGCAGCCGGGGTCCGCCGATACTGCGCACCACAGCCCGCTCATGCCCGATGTCGAGCGCCAGCAGGTGATCCCGGTAGCGGATGCGCATGCGCACGGCGGCCCATTCGTCCGGCAGGCAGGGGTTCAGCCACAGCACATCGCCGCGCGTGACGATGCCGGTCTGGCCGCGCTGCACCAGGTCCACTGTGCCGGCCATTGCGCCGAGGTGGATGCCTTCGGGCGTGGTGCCGCCCTGCGCGTCGGAGATATCCGCCTCTATGGCGGTATTGAACAGTTGCCAGGAGCGGGCCCGGTCCGAACGCGCGAGCACCCATGAGTGCACCACTCCGCTCAGGGTGGAACCGTGAGACGTCCGCTTGAGGTAGTATTCGATGTTCCTGGGAATGGTGCCGCGATCGAAGGGATAGCCTAGTTGGGCGAACAACTGCCCGAGTTCTTCCGCCGAGAACAGGTAGAAGAGCATCAGCACGTCTGCCTGCTTGGAGGCTTTGTAGCGGTTGGGCGAATCGCCCTCGGCTTCGAGAATGCGGTCCAGGCGTGCGATGTTTCCGTATTTCTCGCGGTAGTGGTCCCAGTCGAGTTCGGAGAGTTGCTCGTAGCCCTCGAACTGGCTGATGACGCCGTCGGCGTGAAAAACGATGCGCATTCTGCGGGTGATGTCGCGCCAGCGGGCGATTTCCTCATTCGAAATGCACAGCGACTCACGCAGTTCGCTGCCGCGGTCCGCCGGAAGCATCTCGAGCAGTTCGAGCGCCCGGCTGATGACCCAAACGGCCATCACATTGGTGTATGAGTTGTTCCTGAGCCCGCCCTCCGCCGCTCCCGGGTAGTTGTCGTGGTATTCGTCCGGGCCCATCACCCCGAGAATCTCGTAGCGTTGCAGTTCCTCGTTATATTTCGAGATGCCGGCCCAGAAGCGGGCGATCTCGAGCAGCATTTCGGCGCCGTAATCGGCCAAAAAATCCATGTCGCCGCTAACCTGGTAATACTGCCAGATGTTGTACGCAATGGCGGCGTTGACATGACGCTGGCGGCGGCTGTTGTCTGGAATCCAGCGGCCCGATTTGGGGTTGAGGTGGATGCGCTGGCTCTCCTCCCGTCCGTCGCTGCCGCTCTGCCAGGGATACATCGCGCCCGTACAGCCTTCCTGTTTTGCGTTCTCGCGGGCCTCGTTGAGACGCCCGTAGCGGTAGAACAGCAGCGAGCGCGTGATCCGCGGCGCGCGCAGATTCAGCAGGGGAAAGATGAACAATTCGTCCCAGAAAATGTGGCCCCGGTAGGCTTCGCCGTGCCACCCCCGCGCCGGAACACCCGCGTCGATGTGAATGCGATGCATCGACGTGGTCTGCAACAGGTGAAAAATGTGAAGGTGCAGGATTAGCCCGGCGCGGCTGTCTTCGGCGTTGCGCGGCTCCACTTCGATGTCGAACCTGTTCCACAGGTGCTTCCAGGCGAACTCGTGACCCGCAAGCAACTCGTGGAAGCCGCCGGCGCGCTCGATCCACTTGCGTGCCTCGAGGCCGCACTCGGAGATTGCGGCGTCCCTCGATGTGTACATCGCCAGGACTTTCTCGATTCGGATTTCCCTTCCCTGCCCGGCCTCAACGGCGAACTCGTGCCCTATGTAGCCGGGCTCCTCCACCAGCCGGCGGCGGGGCGATACGGGGCCGCCGCCGACGAACGCACGGGTGCGCGCCGCCTGCGCGATGCGAATCTCCGACTGTGTGGTCTGCACTTTCAGAAACAGCGTTTCGCCGTTTACGGCATACGCCTCGAGCGGTTGCAGGTGCTTGTTGTTCAGGCTGCGGTAGCGTTTCACGCCGGCGTTTACGACGGCGCCGTCGAGCGCGGTGCGGAACTCGACCTCGCCCGACCAGTCTTCGGGTGTGAGCGTGGTCTCGAGGGCGGCCAGGTGCGGCTGCCGCATATGCACCAGCCTGCGATGGCTGAGCAGCGACGTTCGCTTCTCGCGGTCGCGAAAGCGCACGGTGCGCAGCAGTACGCCGCGGCGCATGTCAAGTTCCTGGCGCCACTCCAGGATCTCGACCCCGAGGGGGTTGAACCAGTTTCCGCCGCCGATTCGAAACGCGAGCGGCAGCCAGTTAGGGATATTTACCAAATCCTCGTTCTCGACGGTGTGACCGGCGATATCCGTCTTGAGGCGGTTGTAGACGCCCGCCAGGTAGGTGCCGGGGTAGTGTACCTCATCCGCGCTGTTTTCCGCGGAAGCGCCGCGGGTTACGAAGTACCCGTTGCCCAGCGCGCAAAGCGCTTCGCGCACTCCTTCGTTTTCCGGTTCAAAGCCCTCGTAGACCAGCGACCAGGTGGGCACCTAACCGTCCTCCTTGCCCCGGCCGAGCGCACCGATAAGGCGCCGGACCTCGGCCGTGTTGTCCACGGCGCAGGTGGCAAGCGTGCGCCGCCGCTCCTCCCGGACGAGAATCGCCACACCCCGTTCACGCACGACGCGGAACGCATCCTCGTCGGTGGTGTCGTCGCCGATGTAGATGGGCAGCGCCGCACACGAGTTCAGATGCATTGCATCGAGCAGCCACAGCACCGCTTTGCCCTTGTTCCAGTCGATTGCCGGCTGTATATCGAACACCTTTTTCCCCGCGGAAACCCGCAGGCCCTTGTGCCTGGCTAGCGCCGTCTGGACGGCATCGCGGACGCGCTCTTCCCCACCCTCTTCCAGGACGTTCCGGTAATGCGCCGCGATGGAGTACTTCTTCTTTTCGAGCTGAGCGCCCGGTATCTTCGCCAGCGCGGCCGAGAGTTCGCCGGCGGCCTCGTCGAGCACAGGGAGAAACTCCGCGCCTTGCTCGTACTGAGCCCTCCAGCCGCGCGGTCCGGCAATCTCGAAGCCGTGGCTGCCCGCATAGAAGATGTCCTCAACGCCGACGAGCGAGCGCACGTCGCGCAGGTCGCGGCCGCTTATGACCGCCACGGTGCACCGGCCGGCCAGGCCGCGCACGGCTTCGCGCATCTCGCCGCCAAGGATAGCGTCTTCGGGGCGGGCGACAATCGGCGTGAGTGTCCCGTCGTAATCGAGGAACACAACCAGGTGCTTGCGCGCCGCCAGGGCGTTTATCAGATCGAGCTGTTCGAACACGGAGGGCAGCGCGTCGGAATCGGCTTCCGCCGCCGGCGCCGCCAGCGCCACCTCGGAGAGGTCGTTCACGACAATATCGGCTCCGTTGCGCAAGAGCGCGCCCGCCTGGCCGGCGCGGTCCACACCGATAACTACACCGAACCGGCCGGCGCGTCCCGCCTGAACACCCGCAATTGCGTCTTCGAAGACAGCCGTGCACGCGGGCCGCACGCCCGACTGGCGCGCGGCTTCCAGGAAAATGTCCGGCGCAGGCTTGCCTTTCAGCTTGAGGCGCTCGGAGTCGTTGCCGTCCACGTGAACGTCGAACAGATCGTCCGCTTCGGCGGCGCTGAGCACCGCCATGCAGTTCTTGCTGGATGAGACGACCGCGATCTTCATTCCGGCGCTGCGCATATTGCGAATGAGCGCCACGGTGGATTCGTACAGTTCAACGCCGCGTTGCGCCAGTTGTTCCCTGAACAGACGGTCCTTGCGATTCCCCAAGCCGCAGACGGTCTCGCGATCGGGCGGGTCTTCCCTTGAGCCGGGCGGAAGCCTTATGTTGCGCGACTCGAGAAAGCTCGCAACACCGTCGTAACGAGGCTTGCCGTCGATGTATTTCCGATAATCAGCCTGTATGTCGAACTCCCGGAACGGCTCGCCCGAACGCCCTGCGCGTTCGCGCAGATAGTCGTCGAAGAGCAGTTTCCACGCTGCCGCGTGCACCGTGGCGGTTTGCGTCACTACTCCATCGAGGTCGAATATGGCGGCCGGGTATGCGGCTGGCGAAATCTGGAACATTATCTCCGGCATGTCGGATTGTCCGAGGGTAGTCCTCTTCCATTTTGAGCACGCCTTGGGGCGGTGGCGGGCCGGGCGGCGGATTGCTAATATCGCTTGGAACTTTGGAATTTAACGAGACAGGCATGACGCAAGCCGCCCAAGACGCAACTCGCGCGCTTCCGCGCCGGCCGCCGGAGCCGTACTGGGTGTGGACCGCCGAAGCGCTCATTTTTCTGTTGCCGCTTGCGTGCTGGCCGAACCTGGAACGGCCTTTCACGACGCCGAAGATCTTTGTTCTGTCGGCCCTGGCTCTTGCAGCCGCCGCGCGTTTTCTTGCACGCGGTTCCAGACCCGGCGGCGGCTGGTTGTGGCTGGCGTGGCCGGCGGCGCTGGCGCTCTCGGCGCTGCTCGCGCCCAGCGCATCCCCCGAGGCCCTGCTGCTTGCAGCGCTTCCGTTGCCGCTTTGCTGGGCCATTCGCGAGGGATACTTGCCGCCGGAGTCGGTCCGCCGCCCGCTTCTCATCTCTTCGTTGATTGTTTCGGCGGTTTTGTTGCTTCAGTATTTCAACGCCGATCCGCTGCGGCTGCTCGGATGGCGGCCGGAGGTGTCCGGCGCGGGGCGCATGCGCATGTACGGCACCTTCGGCAACCCGAACTTCGCGGCGGCCTGGTTGTCCGCAACGCTGCCGCTGTACGCCGGCGCCGCGATGCGGAGGAAGGCGCTGCCGATCGCAGCCGCCGGAGTACAAATCGCCGCGATTGCAGCCACCGGATCGCGCGCGCCGGTGCTCGGGATTGCGGCAGCGGCGATCATATTCGCGCCGGCGGGGCGGCATTTCGGAAAATGGGCGCTGGCTGCCGCTCCCCTCGCGGCTGCCCTGCTCTGGCTGTCGCCCGCGCGCCCGCTGGGCGACACCATCGAAGGCCGGCTGTACTATGTGCGGGTCGCGTCGCCGCATCTGCTCACGGCGCCGCCCGTGGGATACGGCCCCGGGATGTTTGCGGACAGGTTCGACAAGTGGCAGGCTGAGTGGCTTAACAACGGCGGTTCCGATCGCTTTGCCGGTCCGCTCGACCACGCACACAACGACTATGTCGAGTTCTGGGTAGAATATGGTGCTGCCGGTCTGATCGCGCTCCTGGGGCCGCTAGCGTGGCTCGCATGGAAGGCGCGGCGCCACGGCGCGGGGCCGGCGGCAATAGAGACTTCCGCGTGGGCCGGAATAGCTGCGCTGTGGGCGGTTGCAGTCGTCGATTTCCCACTCCATCGCCCGCCAGAATGGACTCTGTATTGGTTGCTGCTCGGAATTGTCGCTCTCAACAGGAGAAAACAGGATGTCCAGTTCAGTTAAGCGGTACGCATGCGCCGCGGTGTTTTCGATGCTGGCGCTCGCAATGATGAAGGCTGCCCTGCCCGGCTTTCGCGCAAAACAGGATGCCATTTACGCCGGGTGCCGCGCGGACCGGCAAAGACTCGGCGCTGCGGCGACGAAGGACCGCTATCCTACGCCCGAGATTCACATGGTTTCCGGCGGCTGCATGCTGCCCGGCGCCACTGCCCAGGTAGTTGTCAAAGGTAAGTTCGCGCCCGGCACGAAATTCATTTTCGAGAACGATGAGATACAGGTTCTCAGCGAAACGCTAAGCGGCAATGAGTACCGTGCGACGTTAAAGGCCCCGGCCGGCGCCGGTCCGCAGACCGCCGCGCTGGTGGCCATTTCTCCGGTGACGTGCATCACCGCGCGGCAGAGCGCTGCCGTCAAGATAGCCGGCTCGTACGAGTGGACCATGAATGCGGCAAACGGCTGGAAGGTAATCGCGCGCCCGGCGGCGGCGAATGGATGCAGCAGCGGCAGCGAAAGCGATCGCTATGATGTGCTGTTCTACCGTAATAGCGAAACACAGCCGTTCGAGAAGCGCACAGCGACGTTGTATCACTCCCCTTACGAACAGACGAACTACCGTTTCACGATCGACGAGCCGCAGGCCGGCGCGCCCGCGGGCATGGAAGACATGCAGAAGCTCATGATGAAGATGAGCGACCCCAATCTAAGCGATTCTCAACGCGAGCAGGTGATGGCGCAGCTTCAAAAGCTCCAGATGCAGATGCAGGCCAGCCTGGAGCGCATGGCCGATCCGGCCAACGTGCAGAAGATCGCGAAGCAGCAGGATGAGGAACGGCTGCGCTTCGGCTGCCGCAATATCGAGTTGATCGAGAAGGCTGGAAATCTCACGGGCGAGTTGCGCTGCTCGGATCAGGTGGGCAGAGAGATAGCCCTTACCGGCGCGATGAGATTCACGGGCAAGTAACCGGAAGGATCCGTCTGAGGGCCCGGTCCGGCCCGTAGTCTGCCCGGGCTCGATTACGCGCGAATGGCCGCGCGCGGCGTTCTTGCGCCCGCCGGTCCGGAGGAAGGTCCTGCGGGACCTCGTTCAGGGCACGTTCGCTCCGAAGCGCTCCGCCGCAGCAAGGAGTCCGGATTGAGCCGGCGGAACTCCGGGCCCTGACCCGGCGGAGCCGTGCAGCCGTCCGTCAGCCGTGCGGCCGCGCGCTAAAATGACGGTGCGTGCGCCTGAAGCTGGTCGCCTGCGAGATTCTGTACCGCGAGGTTTGCGCCTGCATCGCGCGATCCCGGAACATCGTTGATGTCGAGTTCCTGCCCAAAGGTCTCCACGACCTCGGCGCCGCAACCATGCGCGAGCGCATCCAGGCCGCGATCGATGCCGTGGATGCGTCTGCGTACCAGGCCATCGCGCTCGGCTACGCGCTGTGCGGAATGGGCCTGAACGGCGTTGCCGCGCGATCTCTGCCGCTGGTGCTCCCCCGCGCGCACGACTGCATCACCCTGTTCCTGGGAAGTGCGGAACGCTATGCCCGGTATTTCAACGACCACCCCGGCGTGTATTTCAAGACCACCGGCTGGATCGAGCGCGGAGCGGATCTCGCGCCGCTCGAACGCGAGCGCACCGGCATCGGGCAGACCTGCGAAGAACTGGCTACGAAGTACGGCGAGGACAACGCGAAGTACCTGTACGAACAGCTTGGCTCGTATTCGCGCAACTACGGCCAGATTACGTTTATAGAAATGGGAACCGAGCCGGACGGCCGTTTCGAACGCGCCGCTCGCGAAGAGGCCGCCGCCCGCGGGTGGAGGTACGAGAAGATCAGCGGGGACCTGTCCCTATTGCAGCGCCTCGTCGACGGCGACTGGGAGGGCGGCGCTTTCGCAGTGGCGCCGCCGGGCGGGCATATTGTGGCGCGCTACGACGAGCGCATACTCGGCGCTGTGGAGGATTGAGATGAACGGGCGTGAACGCATTGGCGCAATGATCGAGGGCCGCGAGCCGGACCACCTGCCGCTGATGCCGATCACGATGATGTTCGCCGCGCGGCACGCCGGCGTACGGTACCACGATTACGTAACCGACTTCCGGGTCCTCGCGGACGCGCAGATGCGCACCGCCGAGACGTACGGCTTCGATTACGTCTCCGCTATCTCCGACCCCGCGCGGGAGGCCGCCGACCTCGGCGCCGCCGTTCAGTTCTTCGACGACCAGCCGCCGGCCATCGACGAGAGCCGCGCGCTGCTCGCCGGCAAGACAAGACTCGCATCCCTGGCCGTGCCCGACCCGCTTGCAGGCGGCCGCATGCTCGATCGCGTCCTCGGCATAGCTCTGTTGAAGCGCCGCGCCGGGACCGATCTCCTGGTTGAAGGCTGGGTGGAAGGCCCTTGCGCCATGGGGGCCGACCTCCGAGGCATCAACACTCTGATGACCGACTTCCTGGACGACCCCGGCTTCGTACGGGACCTGTTCGCGTTCAACGTCGCTATGGAACTGGCTTTCGCGCGCGCGCAGGTTGAAGCCGGAGCGGACCTCATCGGCATCGGCGACGCCGCCGCATCGCTCGTGGGGCCGCACCTGTACAACGAGTTCGTCCAGCCGTACGAGCGCGAACTGACTCGAGCCATTCAGGCGATGGGAGCGCGCGTCCGCCTGCACATCTGCGGGCGCACGCGCCGCATACTCGACGGCATGGGGCGGGTTGGCGCGGAGATTGTCGACCTCGACTACTTCTCTCCGATGGACGAAGGCCGCGCTGCGATGGGTCCGGACCAGGTGCTGCTCGGCAACATCGAGCCTGCTGGAGTGTTAAGAAAGCACAAGCCGGAAGCCGTGCGAGACGCGGTTGCCGCCTGCCACCGCGCAGCGGGTCCGAAGTTCATCGTCGGCGCGGGCTGCGAGGTGGTGCGCGACACGCCCGCCGAGAACCTCCGCGCCATGTGCGGCTACGCGCGCGAGCACCGGCCGTGCCAGTTCGACTAGCTCGCCGGCAACTTTGTGTGTGGGGCGCACGGCATTGTGGCGCGGGCGCTTGTCATGGGGCGGGCTCTCCAGCCCGCCGCCGGGCTTCTGCGGCTCCCGCCCGGCGCTTGGTGCACTCTCCCCATCGCGCCGCACGCGCAAAACGGCGGCCCATCAACAACTGTCTACGCTGAGCCGCGACCCGTAAGGGAGCGGTGGGCGCACTTTGTAGAGCGCTATTCCGGAGCGTTCAGGGCTTACACTCCCCGCGCAATATCCACCAGATCACTCAGCAACCCGTAAGCCGTCTGGTCGATGGTCGGGCTTATGGAAACCGTACCCACCGTGCCCATCAGGTCCGTGTGAAATAGCAGCAGGTTCGAGGTTCCCGCCACGCACGCCAGTACGTCCGTATCTTCCAACACCTCCGCCCGCACGCGCAGCTTCACTTCCCCGCCCCGCACGCGCCTGGCACGGCTCACCACGCGCACGGTCTTGCGCTTCGATTTCAAGTCCAGCACGCGCTCCGGCGTCAGCCGCCCGATACCACGCGGCTCGATGTCCTGCGGCTTGATGCGCGCGTCCATGAAGACGTTCGCGAGCGCCGCGGTCTTCGCCGCCGAGTCCCAGCCGTCGATGTCGTAGGACGCGTCCGTCTCGGTAATGCCCATCCTCCGCGCCCGCTCGATGCCGTCCTGCATCGAAAGGCCCTCTTCCATCGCCTCCACGACAACCTTCGTTGTCGAGTTAAGCACGCCGGTGAAGCCGAGCACCTTGCAGCCCGGCAGATTATTGCGAATCAGGTTGTAAACCGGCGCGCCGTCCATGCAACTCGACTCGAAACGGAACAGCACGCCGGCCGCTTCGGCCTCCGCTTTGAGCTCGGCGTAGGCGTGCGCAATGGGTCCCTTGTTTGCCGTCACCACGTGCATGTGCCGCTTGAACGCCTCGCGGATATGCGTGATGGCCGGCTCGCCGGTCGTTGGGCTCAGCGATGTAATCTCGATGGCTACCTCGGCGTGCGACGCGTCGAGGAACTCGCCCACCGAGCGCGCCTGCGGACCGAACGCGGGCTCAATCCCGAGCCCGTGCGCATCCACCGCCGTGCCGTGCCGCGCCGTGTGGATTCCCGTGATGCGAAACGGGAAGGCCGCGCGCTTGCGCTCCAGCAGGCGCGCGAAAGCCTTCCCGACGTTGCCGTAACCGATGAGTGCAACGTTCATCACTCACTCGCCCATCACTTTGACGATCACGCGCTTCCGCCGCTGGCCGTCGAACTCGGCGTAGTACACCTGCTGCCAGGGGCCGAGGTCGAGCCGGCCGCCGGTAACGGGAACAATCACCTGATGGTGCACCAGCAGGCTCTTCAAATGCGAATCGCCGTTGGTCTCGCCGGTCCGGTGATGCCGGTAGTCCTCGCGGTAGGGCGCAAGCTTCTCGAGCCATTCGTCGATGTCGGCAAGCAGCCCGTCCTCGGCGTCGTTCACCCAGACGCCGGCGGTTATGTGCATCGCCGATACCAGGATCATGCCCTCGCGGACGCCGCTTTTAGCCAGCGCGGCCTCCACCTGGGGCGTGATGTTGATGAACTCCCGGTGCTTGCGGGTGTTGAAGGTGAGGTACTCGGTGTGGAACCGCATCACCGGAATCATACAGAAACCGGTGATGCGGCGCTGGCAGTCTACTTTGCCTTCTTCGGCGCCTTGGCTTTCTTCTCCGCCTTCGGCGTGGGCTTCTTGCATGCCATCGAACCGTACCTCCCTTTTGCGCGGGCTAGCGCCCGCGAGGATCATGGGCGCGATTGTATCGCAAGCTGCGCCATGCCAGACCACCCCCCTAAAGGGGCGGCTTCCGTCTCGGGCGCCCGCACCAGGGCGTCTCGCGCCGAACCCAGCCGGAACGGTCCCGTTTAGCGAAACGAACCTAGTAAGGAATAAACTGTGCAATATCAGTGACTTACTGAGGGCAGAAATCCCCGCTTGACGCGGGCCGCTGATTGTGTAAATATTCATAGTGCTGAATAAACATTCAGCCTGCGGAGCCGCACATGCAAGCCAGTCTTCCTGTTGAACGGTTCGTAAAGGTCGCGTCGAAGGACGTTACCTGCGACCTCGACCTGACCAATGACGAGGTGCTCAACCTGCTGGATCTCGCGCAGGACGTGAAGAGCCATCCCCGCAGCTACACGCGTGCGCTTTCCGGCCGGATACTGAGCCTGCTGTTTGAAAAGCCGTCGCTCCGCACCCGCATGACCTTCGAGATCGCCATCAAGCAGCTCGGCGGCGACGCGATTTTCTCCAGCGGCATGATCGGCGGCCGCGAGCCCATCAAGGACGTCGCCCGCAACCTCGACCGCTGGACGCAGGGCGTCGTGGCGCGCGTGTTCTCGCACCAAACCATCAAGGAACTCTCCAAGTGGGCTTCCGTGCCTGTCATCAACGCGCTTTGCGACATGTATCATCCCTGCCAGGCGCTGGCCGACGTCCTGACGTTGAAGGAACGGTTTGGCGGTCTCGAAGGTCTGAACGTAGCGTTTATCGGCGACGGCAACAACGTCGCCCACTCGCTGATGCTCTCCTGCGCGCGGCTGGGCGCGAATTTCACGATTGCGACTCCGCAGGGCTACGAGCCGAACTGTGACATCGTCGAGCAGGCCAGCGGCCTGGCCGGTGTTTCGGGCGGCAGCGTGCGGCTGACGCACAACCCGGAGGCTGCCGCCAGCGGCGCAAACGCGGTTTATACCGACGTCTGGACCAGCATGGGCAGCGAGCAGGAATCCGACCGCCGGAAAAGAGCCTTCGCCGCCTATCAGGTAAACGGCAAGCTGTTCTCGCTGGCAGCGCCCGATGCGGTCTTCATGCACTGCCTGCCCGCGCACCGCGGCGAGGAGGTCACGGACGAAGTGATCGAATCCGCCGGCTCGGTTGTGTTCGACCAGGCCGAAAACCGGCTTCATGCGCAAAAGGCCCTGCTGCTGATGACGTTGGAGTAGACTTAAGCCTTACACCACCATGCAAGCGAAAAAAGTGGCGCTCGCCTACTCGGGCGGGCTCGATACCTCCATAATCATTCCCTGGCTGAAGGAAAACTACGGCTGCGAAGTGGTCGCGGTCTGCGGCAATATCGGGCAGGGCGACGAAGAACTTGCCGGCCTCGAGGACAAGGCGCGGCGCACCGGCGCGTCGGAAGTGTACGTCGAGGACATGCGCGAGGAATTCGTGCGCGACTATGTCTGGCCGATGGTCCGCTCCGGCGCCGTGTACGAGCACAAGTACCTGCTCGGCACCTCGATCGCACGGCCGCTGCTCGCAAAGAAGCAGGTGGAGGTCGCGCTTCGGACCGGCTGCGACGCCCTGGCGCACGGCTGCACCGGCAAGGGCAACGACCAGGTCCGCTTCGAGTTGACGTACAAGGCCCTCGCTCCGAAGTTGAATGTGATCGCCCCATGGCGCGAGTGGGACATCAAGTCGCGCGAGGATGCCATCGAGTACGCCGCGAAGCACAACGTTCCGATCTCGCAGACCACCAGGAAGATCTACAGCCGCGACCGGAATCTCTGGCACATCTCGCACGAGGGCGGCGCGCTTGAAGATCCGGCCAACGCCGCGCCGGACGAGATCTGGATGCTGACGCGGAGCCCGAAGGACGCGCCCGATACGCCCGGTGAGGTCACCATCGGTTTCGAGCAAGGCGTGCCGGCCTCCGTGAACGGCAAGCGCATGAGCGGCGCGAAGCTGGTTGAACTGCTGAACTGCATCGGCGGCGAGCACGGCATCGGCCGCGTGGATCTCGTCGAGAACCGGTTCGTCGGCATGAAGTCGCGCGGCTGCTACGAGACGCCCGGCGGCACGCTGATCCTTTACGCTCACCGCGAGTTGGAGGCGCTCACGCTGGACCGCAGCCTGATGCACTACAAGCAGCGGCTGGCGCTTGACTACGCCGAACTGGTCTACAACGGGCTGTGGTTCACGCCGCTGCGCGAATCGCTCGACGCCTTCTTCGCGAAGACGAGCGAATCTACAACGGGCGAGGTGAAGCTCCGGATGTACAAGGGCAATCTGGAGCCGGTGTCGCGGAAATCGCCGTATTCGCTGTACTCGCTCGACATCGCCAGCTTCACCATGGGCGCCGGCTACGATCAGCGCGACGCGGCGGGCTTCATCAACCTCACCGGCCTGCCGATTCGCGTGCGCGCGGCGGTAACGGGGAAGGGCTGAGGAGGATTCTGCGGCCGGCGGAGCGGTTTGTCCCGGCGGCGCCTGGCGCCGCGGCGGCCTTCAAGGCCGCCGGTTGACGGCGAACAATCCGTTCTGCCCAAGCAGCCCGGCGGCGCCCCGGAACGGCCGCCCCACATCCGTCAATATGGGAACTATGAAACTTTGGGGCGGACGGTTCGCCGAAGGGCCCTCGGAAGTCTTCGAGCGCTTCAGCGGATCGCTGCACTTCGACAGGCGCCTGCTCGAGGCCGACGTGCGCGGCACCATCGCCTGGGCGGGCGCGCTCGAGCGCGTCGGCATCTTGACCGCCGACGAGCGCGCGCGTATAGCCGAGGCGCTCACGGCCATTGCCGCCGAACCCGTCGGGGACGCGACCGACGAAGACGTTCACACGCTCGTCATTCGCAAGCTGAAGGAGCGCGCCGGCGCGGTCGCGGACAAGATCCACACCGGGCGCAGCCGGAACGAACAGGTATCGCTCGATACGCGCTTGTGGTTGCGCGGGGAGATAGACCGGGCGGCCGCCGGATTGCGCGCGCTCATGTCGGTGCTGCTCGACCTGGCGGCGAAGTGGCCTGATGCGGTCATTCCGGGATACACGCACACGCGGCGGGCGCAGCCGGTGCTGTGGGCGCACTACCTGCTGGCGTACTTCGAAATGTTCGCGCGCGACCACGAACGGCTTCAGCAGGCGCGTGCACGCGTGAACCTGATGCCGCTCGGTTCGGGCGCGCTCGCGGGCAGCGGCTTCCCGTTCGACCGCGAGGCGCTCGCGCGCGACCTCGGTTTCGATGGCGTGACGCGCAACTCGATGGACGTTTCCGCCGACCGCGATTTCGCGCTCGATTTTATGCATGCCGCGGCAATGTGCATGTTGCATCTGAGCCGCCTCGCGGAAGACTGGATCTTGTACTCTACAGACGAGTTCGGTTGGATCGAACTCGGCGACGCCGTCACGAGCGGCTCGTCGCTGATGCCGCAGAAGAAAAACCCCGATTCGCTGGAACTGATTCGCGGCAAATGCGGGCGCGTGATGGGCGCGTACACGTCACTTATGGTGACAATGAAGGGCCTGCCGCTCACGTATAACCGCGACATGCAGGAGGACAAGGAGCCCTTGTTCGAAGCGGTGGACCAGCTCACCGGCTCGCTCGAGATGGCCCGCGTGACGGCCGAGAGCGTGCAGTTGCGCCCCGAGGCGCCGCTCGCCGCGGCCGAGGAGGGCTGGCTGGTGGCAACGGACCTGGCCGAGGCGCTCGCGCGCGCGGGCACGCCGTTCCATAAGGCGCACCAGATTGTCGGGCGGCTGGTTCTCGAAAGCGTTCGCGCCGGGAAGAAGCCCGCCGGCTGGACGCCCGAGGCGCTGGCCGCGTTCGCGCCCGAGTTCACGCCGGATATGGCCCGGCTGCTCGACCCGCGCGAGGGCATGCGGACGCGCGAGCTGCCCGGTGGCACCGGCCCGCGGGCGGTTGCAGCGGCCCTTGACGAGGCACGGCGCCGTCTGGCTACAATGTCCCCCGCGGCATGAACAAGGCTTTCAGACAGGGCCAGATCCTGAAGGTGATCCGCTCCAGGCCGGTTCACACCCAGGAGGAGCTCGCGCAGGCGCTGCGGGAAAGCGGCATAACCACCACGCAGGTGACGCTGTCCCGAGATATCAAAGAACTGCGCCTGGCGAAGACCCCGGAAGGCTACCGGCAGCTTGCGCCGGAGCCGGCGGGACCTGATTTCGCGACGCTCGCCGCGGGGTTCGTGCTGGACGTGAGGATGGCGCAAAACCTGATGGTGCTGAAGACCGCGCCGGGACACGCGAACTCGGTGGCGGTGGCGCTGGATCACGAAGCCTGGCCGGAGGTCGTCGGCACAGTGGCGGGCGACGACACGATCCTGGTGATCATGCCGGATGCGGAGACGGCTGAAGCGGTGCGGAAGAGGCTCTTGGAGATAGTGCTGTAGGGGCCGCGCCGGAGCCGGCCGAAACGCCTGACCGCAGCGGGCAGCGCACCTTCGTAGAAGACCGTTTTGGAGGCCCGAAGGGCCGCCGCAGGCCAAAGGCCGCTAACGAACCGGCGGTTTCCAGCAGCACGAAAGCTGCCGGCAGGACCCAGGCGAAGGCGGCGAACAGGGTTCGCCGCGCTGGCCAGGGGGTCCGCCCCACAAAAGCGCCATCGCTCGTTCCGGCGCCGGGCCGCGTGAGAACGCCGCCGTCCGCAAACGGACCACGCGAGAAGCGCGCGGCGGCAAACAGCCCGCCCCATTTCATGGCCGCGGCTCCGGAGGAATTACCAGACCTTTTGCTGCTTCGCCGCGCGGAACAGTTCGACTGTGCGGTTCTCTACGAGCACCCACAGCGAGTACGCTCCGATGACGGTGCCGACCGGCACGTTGAGCAGGTTCAACGCCGCAAGCACAATGCCGAGAATTCTCGCCCACTCGCGATAATTCAGGATTCCCCAACCTGCAATCACCAGCGGCAGCGATGTCGCCGCAATCACGATGAAGATGACGAGCCCAATAATGCCGAGTATCGGTATGGCGACGTGCGCTTCCGGCTCTCCCGATGCGCCGGCAATGCCCGCAATCCCGCCGAAGATGGCCAGTATCCCGAGCGCGATAAGCACGCCAATTGCACCCATGACGATGTCGAGAATCCCGACCGCCTTGATGTGGCCTTCCATGCGGCCCTCCTATCGCGCCTATGATACGCGAACCGGCCGCAGAGCGCGTGCAACCGCCGCCGCCATTTCGCTGGTTCCGGCGCTGCCGCCCATGTCGTATGTGCGCACCCGGCCCTCCTCGATGACCCTGGCCACCGCTCCTTCGATCTCGGCGGCTTTGCCGGTTTCGCCGAGCCACTCGAGCATCATCTTTGCCGCAAGTATCGTCGCCAGCGGGTTAACCTTGTTCTGGCCGGCGTACTTCGGAGCGGAGCCGTGCGTCGGCTCAAATACAGCGTACTTGTCGCCGATGTTTCCGCTATAACCGAAGCCCAGCCCCCCGACGAGCTGCGCGCAGAGGTCGGAGAGAATGTCGCCGAACAGGTTCGTCGTAACGATGACGTCGTAGTTGTTCGGGTTCTTGAGCAGCCACATGCCCATCGCGTCGATGTTGGCGTTGTCAAACTCAATCTGCGGGTAATCACGAGCTACCTCGCGCGCAGCGTCGAGAAACACGCCGCAGGTGGCTCGCAGGACGTTCGCCTTGTGGACCGCGGTCACTTTGCGCCGCTTGTTCTTCGCCGCGTACTCGAAGGCGGCGCGGACGATGCGCCGCGAACCCTCGCGCGTGATGGAGCGAATGGAGATGGCGGCATCGCGCGGGATCCTGGCCATCGCCTTCTCGGCGTAGAACGATTCCGGCGCTTTCGGAAACTCGACGCCGATGTACATGCCCTCGGTGTTCTCGCGAAATACGACGAGGTCGATGGTTTCGCGGTAGTTCAGAGGGTTGCCCGGGAACGCCTTGCAGGGGCGCAGGCAGATGTACAAGTCGAGCAACTGCCGCATGCGCACGATGGGGCTGCGGTAGACAAAGCCCCTGCCTCGCAGCTCGGGCGCGAGTTCGCCGTCGGCTTCGCTGGCCGGCTTCGAAGTGATGGCGCCGAAGAAGGCGCAATCCGTCGATTTCAGCAGATCCAGCGTCCGCTGCGGCAGCGCGTCGCCCTCGGTACGCCAGAACTCCCATCCGATGTCGCCGTGCAGGTAATCGGCCTCGAATCCGGCGGCGTCGAGAACGGTCCGCGCGGCTTCGCACACCTCCACTCCAACCCCGTCCCCGGGCAACCATGCTATGCGGCGTTTCATACGGATGCGTACCTCTTCTTGAGATATGGAACAAGCCCGCCGGCGGCGAGCAGTTCGGCAGCCTTGGCGTCAAGGGGAGCGCAGGTGTAGGTGCGATCCGTCGCGAGGTCCAGAATCGTTCCAGCCGTGAGATCGATCAGCAGGTCGTCGCCTGGCTGAAGCCTCCGCGGAGCGTCCGAAACAAGCACCGGCAGGCCGAGGTTGATGGAGTTCCGGAAGAAAATGCGTGCGAACGAAAACGCGATCACCGCTCCCACACCGGCGTACTTAATGGCCGCCGTCGCCTGCTCGCGGCTCGAGCCGCAGCCGAAGTTCTTACCCGCGAGGATGATGTCGCCGGGATGGATTTGCGACCGAAGCTCCGGATACGCGAGTTCGAAAAGGTGCTCGGGCGTCTTCTCGCGGTCCGTGATGTTGAGATACCGGCCCGGATAAATGATGTCGGTATCGATGTTGTCCCCGAGTTTCGCGGCGACGCGCCCGCGCAAACGCATCGTGGGATCGCTCATGCTTCTGCCTCCTCAACGCGTCCGGCAATAGCAGCCGGGTGGACGATCTCGCCCGCTACGGCCGATGCCGCCACAACCGCCGGCGAGCCGAGATAAACCGTCGAATCCTTGCTGCCCATGCGGCCTATGAAGTTGCGGTTCGTGCTGGAGATGCACGCCTCGCCGGCCGCGATTATGCCCTGGTGAACGCCGACGCACGGCCCGCACCCGGGCGCATTGACTATGGCGCCCGCCTCGACCAGCGTCCGCAGGTAGCCCAGCCGGATGGCTTCAAGATAAATGCGCTGCGACGCCGGAATCACGATGAGCCGCGTGCGCGGGTGTACCGTGCGGCCCGCGATGATGCGCGCGGCAGCCTCCAGGTCCTCCAGCCGCCCGTTGGTGCAGCTTCCGAGGACCGCCTGGTTGACCGGCGTCCCGGCGACTTCCGAAACGGGATGCACGTTGTCCACCGCGTGAGGACAGGCGATCTGCGGCTCGGGAACGTCTTTGGCGAGATCGATATGCAGCACGCGCTCGTATTTCGCGTCCGGATCCGGTTCGTAGTCCGGGCCCGGCGTGATATCGCGCCCGGCATCGCGCAGCCACGCCGCCAGTTTCTCATCAACGGGCAGGAAGGCCACCTTCGCGCCCATCTCCATCGAGAGGTTCGCGATGACCATCCGCGATGCGACCGACATCTCGCGCACAGCCGGGCCGTCGAACTCCACAGCGCGGTAGTCCGCGCCGTCCGCCCCGAGTTTCCCGATGATGTAAAGGATGAGGTCCTTTGCCGAGACGAACGGGGCGAACTCGCCCGCCACCTCTATGCGGATCGTCGAGGGCACTTTGAACCAGAGGCGGCCTTCGGTCCACACGCCCGCCATCTCGGTCGCGCCGATGCCTGCGGCAAACGCGCCGAAGGCGCCGTGCGTTGTGGTGTGGGAATCGGTCCCGACTACGACCATGCCCGGACCGACGTGCCCGCGCTCGGCGAGCACCTGGTGGCAGATGCCGCCGCGGCCCACATCGTAGAAGTTGCGGATTCCCTGCTCCGCCACGAACTCGCGGATTGCTTTGTGCGTGGCGGCGGTCTTCTCGGATTCGGCCGGCACGCGATGGTCCAGAATAATGACGATGCGGCCTGGGTCCCAGACGCGCTTTACGCCGATTTCCTTAAAACTCTTGCGAACCAGGTCGGCGTTTTCGTGCGACATCGCTACATCGATGTTCGCGACTACGATCTCGTCGGGCGAGACGGATGCGCGGCCCGACGCCCGCGCCAGTATCTTTTCTGCGAGTGTCATTGTGCGCACACCCCGCTATGCCTGAACGGAATACTTCTCTTCGATCACCGCGCGCGGCAGGTACTCGTTCTCGCGCCGTTTGTACTCGGGCAGCCCGACGAAATCGGTATAGTCCTTGAATGTCGAAACCAGGTCCGTGCGCCCGGCGAGCAGCCCGTCCGGTGAAGCCTTCAGCGCATCGAAAAACTCTTTCAGAGCGCGGTGCGCGACAAGTATCGAAGCCACCGGCACGCTGACTCGAGCTACACCCAACCGCGCGAGTTCGGGTATCGGAACCAGCTCGGTCTTGACGCCTGTGACGGCGTCCATCACGTTCACCGAAACCAGCCCATGAATTTCCCACACCGCACGCTCGATGTCGGCGCGAGTGCGGATACCGTCGATGAAAGCCATGTCAGCGCCGCTTTCAAGGTAAAGATTGGCGCGGCGAATAGCCTCGGTGAGACCGTACACCGCGGCTGCGTCCGTGCGGGCGTTGATGACGATGTCGGCGCCCAGGCGCGTTCGGACCTCGGCGACGGCCCTGATCTTCCCGGCCATCTCCTCGGCGCTTATCACCTGCTTGCCCTCCATGTGGCCGCAGCGCTTCGGGAACACCTGATCCTCAATGTTCATCCCGGCGACGCCCATGGCGATGAGTTTTTCCGTGATCGCCGCGGCGTTTATCGCATTGCCGCCGCCTGTGTCGACATCGGCCATCACGGGTATCCCAACTGCGCGGACAATGTCCCACGTGCGGTCCAGAACGTCCTTCATCTCAACCAAACCGACATCCGGCTTTGCCAGCAGGCTGCCGGCCAAGCCGAAGCCGCTCACCTGTATGGCTTCGAAACCGGCGCTCTCGATAATTCGCGCGCTCAACGCGTCATGGCAGCCAGGGACGACAAGGGCCCGGCGTTCTGAAAGCTTCTGGCGCAGCACTGCTGCGTTCGTGTTTGCAGGCATATTGGGACTCCCCCGGCCAATATCTTAGCGCGCCGGGGAGCCGCGGCAGGAAACCCGGGGAGTCAAAGCACCACAACGGCGTGGGGAACTGCGCCGGCCCGGAGTCGAGCCGGCGCTATGGGTAGCTACTCGCTCTTGGTGACGAGCTTTTCGGTCAGGTCGAGGCGGTGCTTCCAGGGATCGGGCATCGCAATCGGCCCTTCGTTTGTGAAGTTCATGATTATGTCGGATCGCACATCATAGGCCGGCCACATGGGCAGGCCGGCGCCGTTCGGGTTGCCCGTCCGCGCGAAATTAACCCAATAGGCGTTCGCCTGTTCGGCGATCTTCTTGTCGTCTGGCGTGAGATCCTTCCCGTAGCGCGCCTCAACCGTGTCGAATACGAACGGAATTTCGGTGGCATGCGGAGCGCCTTTCCACTGCCCGCGCATGGATTCGGCAACGTAAGCGAAGCGGTACTCGTAGGCCGGTCTTCCGAGGGCGGAGATAGTACGCGCCATAAACCGGGCAGGTTCCACCATCATCTGGTCCGCCGCGACAAGCATGCCCACCTGGCGGAGATCGCCCGTCTTCCCGGGGTCGTAGGCGGCCCTTGCCGCATCCTTGTCCGCGCCGAACTGCTCGAACAGCTCGTCCAGCGAGCGCGCGCGGAAGAAGCCTATATCCGCGCTGTTCGCGCCTATCATCAGCGGAATTTTCGCGCCGCGGCCGTTGTGATAGGCCTCTTCGGGCGACTCGACAACAACCTTGCCGTCGATCATCGGACCGGCGTAAGTCGGTGTGCCCATGGTCGCCATGTTGAGCCCGGCACAGACTTCTTCGGCCGGTAACTTGCGCAAGGCGGCGAGCGCTTCTGGACCTTCGCCCTGAATGCCATTCTTCTTTGCGAAAGCCACTCCCACGGATTCCGCCGAAGGCAGGCCGCCCGGCGCGTCCTTGCTCAGATACCGCCGGCCCAGGAGGAAGGCGCGGCCGCCGCCGGATTCGACGATGGCCTTCTGGAACAATCCCTGCGACATCGGCGAGGTCATGAGCGTCAGCACCGATCCGCCGCCGGCCGATTCACCGAAAATCGTGACGTTCTTGGGATCCCCTCCGAACTTCTCGATATTGCGCTGCACCCACTTCAACGCGGCTATCTGGTCCATGTAACCGTAATTGCCGTGAGGTTCGGACGGGTTCTCCTTCGTAAGTGCGGGATGCGCGAAAAATCCGAACCGGCCCAGCCGGTAATTGAAGCTCACCATAATCACGCCGCGGCGGGCGAACTGGCTTCCATCGTAAACTGCGGGCGAGCTGCCGCCGTTGACGAAGCCGCCGCCGTAAATCCATACCATCACGGGCAGGCGCTTGGAAGGTGGTTTTTCGGGCGCCCACACGTTTGCATAAAGGCAATCTTCCGAGGGCTTGACGCCGAGGGGTGCGGCGTCTCCCGGGAACGGATTCTGCATGCAATCCGGACCGTATTCGGCTGCGAACCGTATGCCCTGCCACGGAGCCGGCGCCTGCGGCGGGCGCCAGCGCAACTCTCCTACCGGCGGAGCCGCGTATGGAATGCCTTTGAAAGATACAACCCCGTTAGCGGCAACTCCTTTCAACCTTCCTGTGTCGATCTTCACGATCCAGCCGGCATCGTCGCCGAGCGCGATTGCGGCGAACAACGCCGCTAGCAGAATGTGCTTCATCAGTCGCTGGAGCCTCCGAGTCCATATGTTACAGACAGGAACCGCTGCATGCAAACCGGAGTGACGGCGGTCTGTCGCGCCGGTTATCATCGTGCTGATGATCAGAAATGGTTTGCTGTGCGCATTGGTGTTAGCCGGTATGGCTTGTGCGGCGCAGGAAGCGCCGGTGGTCGGAGTGACAGGAGGCAGTATCCGCGGCGCCCTGACTGCCGGCGGCGGAGCGGTTTTCAAGAGTGTGCCGTTCGCCGAGCCGCCGGTCGGCGACCTTCGCTGGCGCGAACCCCGGCCGCCCCGTCCGTGGAAAGGCGTGCTTGACGCAACCGCGTTTCGCCCCGCGTGCGTGCAGCTTTCCGAAGGCTGGAACGCCGCGGACGCGGCGAACAACTCTGAGGACTGCCTCTATCTCAACATAGCCGTGCCGCAGTGGCCGCCCAAGAAAAAGGCGCCCGTAATGTTTTGGATACACGGCGGCTCTAATACCGCAGGTTCCGGAGAAGCGGCCGCGATCGACCGGCGCGCACTCGTCGAGCACGGCCTGGTATTCGTCACGGTAAACTACCGGCTCGGCATGCTGGGCTTCCTCGTACATCCGGAGTTGACGCGCGAATCGCCCCACCACGCGTCCGGCAACTACGGCCTGATGGACCAGATTTTCGCGCTTAGGTGGGTTCGCGACAACATCGCAAAGTTCGGCGGCGACCCGGATAATGTCACCGTTGCCGGTGAGTCGGCGGGCGCTTACGACATCTCGCTTCTCATGACGTCGCCGCTTGCGGAAGGTCTGTTCCGCCGCGGCATCGCAGAAAGCGGCACGGTTGGCATACTCGGCGGACCGCGCACCGCTGCGGGGGCGGCCGAAGTGGGACTCAGGCTCGCCGCCGAGTTGAAGGCGCCCGATACGGATGCCATCAAGTATCTGCGCACGCTGTCCGCCGAGGAGATCATGAAAGCCGGGCGCAAGGTGGACGACCGTACCGGCCTCGAGGTCTCGATAGACGGTTGGGTACTGCCGCGTTCCCCCGATCAGGTTTACATGTCGGGCCGCAGCCTGCCTGTTCCGTTTATCATCGGCAGCAACGCGCAGGAAGTGGGGCGGCCCGAGCCGGCCGCGGCGACGCGCGAGAAGATTCGGAAGGCTTACGGCAGCCGGGCCGAACAGGCCATCGCCCTCTACGGTCTGGATGGCGAGAACACGGGCGCGACCGACCCCCTGTACGGCGCGCCGGGCACGCAGTGGTCCACTGATTTCGAATTCCGCTGCCCCGCCGTGGCGCAGATCCTATGGCACGCGAGCGCGGGCAACCCAACCTATCAGTACGAGTTCGAGCGCCCGCAGCCGGGACAGAACGCCAGCGTACACGCGGGCGAACTGAGCTTCGTGTTCGGAACGTGGCCGCCTAAAGCGAAGATAACCGCGGAAGACGAGCTGCTGGCGAAACAGGTGCAGACCTACTGGGCGAACTTCGCGCGCACGGGAAATCCGAACGGGCCGGGCGTTCCGGAGTGGCCGCGGTTCCTGCCGAGTTCGCGCGGGTACATGGCGTTCACCAACAAGGGAGCCGAAGCGAAGACGGACCTGCGGCGGAACTTCTGCGAGATCTATATCGATAACTGGAAGGCGCGCTCGAGCAAGTAGCGGCGCGGCACGATTCGATCCCCGCGCGGGGAGCGGCTCGCGTTGCCCGCGCTACTCCTCCCCGCCCTTCGGAGGACGGCGGCGCGCGGGGCGCGGCTTCTGGGGCACTAAAGCAATCGGCGCCGGCTCCGCTGCGGGAGCGAAAACGCGGTACAGGCGATAGGAGATCAGCCCGCCCAGGAATCCATCGGCGAAGCCGTATGCACCGCCCAACAGAACGCGCCCCAGGCTCCTGCGCCTGTTCACACCCGGATAGAGCGAGCCCATCAACTTCATGAACTCTCTCCCGTAATCGGGTTTCGCGAGGTTCATCAAACCTAATGCGAGCATTGCCCCGCCCCACAGCGAGCCGATGGCCAGCGCCACCGCCGTGTCCTGCTTCCGCATCCCGCCACCTCCTGCTTCAATTCTACGGCGCGGCACCCTGGTTCACGCCCGAATGGCCCGAGTGTGACCGCGCTCGCACTTTGGAGCGAGACTGTGTCGAAGGGCGATTGAAGGCTCTATCTACTTCTTCGTCCGAAGTCCCCTGCTGATTGCCGCCAATTCCTGTGCCGTCATGTCCGGCGCGGCTTTGGAGAGCATCGCCACGAACCAGTCCACCTCGGCGGGATCCACGGGGAAGCCGATATTCACTCCCTTGCCGGTCTTGTCAGGGCGCAGCGAGTTTGCGGCCATCATGCCGTCGCTCTTAAGCACCGCAAAGAACGGCAAGCCGGCGGGACCGCCGAGGCGCTTCATGAGTTCCGGCCCGCCCGGAGTGTTCAGCACGCTTTTCTCTTTCTGCTCCTGGACGTTGAACCGGACCGTCACGAAGTGCTTATCGATGATCGGCTTGTACTCAGCGGACTCGACAAACCTGTCGAGTTTCCTGCACCACCCTCACCAGGACGCCTGGAAGAGAGCAAAAACGGCGCGGTGGCTGCGCCGCGCTTCGGCCTCGGCGCGTGCAAGCAGATCATCTGCGGATGGCTGCCTCTGGCAACCCGCGAACGCGCCGCCGAGCAGCACGGCAACGACGGCCCTGCGCGTAGTCGGAACTCTTGTGCTCAGTTGAGTCTCTCCATCGCCGCGTGCGGCGATTCACCAATCATACACCGGCGTGTGCCGCGCGACTCGCGGCCAGCGCCTCGCCGATCTCGCGCCCGCTCATCACTCGCGCAAACCCCTTGCGCAGCGTCTTCAGTTCCGCCCGATGCAACTGCTCGTCATCGGTGGCGTTGACATCGCTTCCGAAAACCACTTGGAATCCACGCTCGTACGCCTGCCGGGCCGTGGTTCCACAGCAGAAGTTGGTCAGCGTACCGCAGATGATGACGGTGTCCCGGCCCAGGTTTTTCAATATGGTTTCTAAAGGCGTGTCGTAAAATGCGCCATACGACGGCTTCAAGAGCACCAACTCGCCGGATGCGGGAGCCAGTTCCGGGACAATACGCCCCTCCCGGAACCAATCGTCGTGCCCAACCTCCAGTCCGGGATACCGGTTCGGCATCGCGCTTCCGCACTTCGGACGATCCAGGAAATGATTGGTCCCACCGAATGCGGTGTAGATGACCGGCACGCCCAGGGCCCGGCAGCGCTCGATCAGTTCACGGATGCGAGGCACGGCCGCGGTCGCCGCAGGAACCCAGAACGGCGTCCACCCCGGCCTGACGAACTCCTCCTGCATGTCGATGACGATCAGAGCGCACCGGCTGGCCACGATCGGAAACGTCGCGTCACCATCGTACGCCTGCTGCGCCAATTGCGAAACAAACGCCTCGCTGTAACTCTCCATAGGCCGGCCGGCTTACTCGCCGCTCCGCTCTCTGCCCCTAAGCTCCAGCACGGTCTTGAGCCACTCGGCGAAGCCTTCGCCCGTCTTCGCCGAAACGCGCAGCACGGGCATTCCGGGCCGCACCGCGTTGATGTTTGCTATCGCCGCGTCCCAGTCGAACTCCGCCGCCCGCGCGAGGTCTGCCTTAGTGATCACGGCGAGATCCGCGCCGTTGAAGATCGTAGGGTACTTCAGCGGCTTGTCCTCGCCTTCCGTGACAGACATCATGACCACGCGCAGGTCTTCGCCCAGGTCGTACGCCGCCGGGCAGACGAGGTTGCCGACGTTTTCGATGAACAGGAACTCGAGCTCCGCCACGTTCCAGCCCTCGAGCGCTTTCCGCACCATCTCGGCATCCAGGTGGCACACCGTGCCGGTGTTGATCTGCTCCACCCGCGCGCCGCTTCGCGCCAGCCGCCGGGCGTCGTTCTCCGTCGCAAGGTCGCCCACAAGCGCGCCGGCCCGGTGGCCGGGATTCAACTCTGCGAGCGTCCGCTCCAGGAACGCCGTCTTGCCGGATCCGGGGCTCGACACCAGGCTGATTACTTCAACGCCGCTCTCGCGGAAGCGCTGCCGCATCTCGCGCGCGACAATATCGTTGCGCTTCAGTATGTTCTGCCGCACTTCCACCAGCCGCGGCTCGCGTTTCATTGCTCCTCAACCTCCAGGGCGGTCACCTCGAGTTCCCTGCCCTGCCTGATTTCGGGCGTTGGGGCGCCACACACCGGGCAGCACAGGTATACGGGCGACTCGCACGTCCGCTCCTCATTACAGCCGGGGCAGAACACCACGACGGGCGCTTCTTCCACCACCAGCCGCGAGTTCTCGAGCGGCGTTCCGGCCACCGCCATTTCGTACGCCGGCACAAGCGCGCCGGCAACGACTCCCGAGAGCGCACCGGCCTTCACGCGCACCGCGATCACTCGCACTCCGCGCCTTGCGGACTCTTCTTCCGCCACCTCGGCTATGCTCATTGCGATCGAGAGTTCGTGCATCGGCCACTGGCGTGGCGCTCGGCATCTCAAGCCGAGCCGGATCGCCGGACGCCACCTTTAAGCTTCGCACGAGCCGCGGCCAGAGCGGGTTCCGCTCCGCGCCGCGCCCGCCGCAAACCCGAGCGCCGGATCGCCCCGAAGAGCTATCTTGGCATGTCGGGTGCATTCCCCCGGGCCGGAGGGCATGCGTGTGCGGCTGTGTCTTTTTTGTGTCGGGTTGGGCCTGGCGGCGGCTCAGCAGGGTGAATGCCGTCCGTGCGACTTCGGCGCGGCCGAGGGCGTCACGGCGGCAGTCCGGAACCGCCGCATAAGAGCAGGCACCGTCAAGTCCTTCACGCCCGGAAAGGAGATCACGATCGACCTGCCGATGGCGTTCGACAAGTCTTACGATCTGGCTCACCCGAATCGGGACAATACCAGGGTCAGAATAGCTGGTCACATAGCCGCCGGCGAGCCGGTCGTCATCATCGAGTACGAGGAGGATGGCGTGCACTGCGTGGACATAGTCCCTGAGGCGGGTCTGTCCGATGGCTTCACGCCGCGGACCGCCGCCGCGGGCAGAGTGGCCGAGTACGTCGCTGGAGAACGCATTGTACTGATCCTGAACGGCGGCGGCAGCCGCAAATTCGATCTCCGCACGCGCGGCGGCCCTCACGTCGTGGTCGCTCGCGGCATTTCAACCGGTGATGCGGTATGTGTTTTCGAAGGCGAACGCAATAAGCGGCGCGTAATTCGCATAGAAAGAGTCCCGCCGCGGCCGGATAGCAGTTTGCCGGCGCCGGCGGGGCGGCCGCGCTGAACTGCGACGGCGCGGAGCGGTTTCGAAATCCCGTTTAGTAATTCGCCGCTTGTTTACTAAGTCCGAACCGGAGCGCAGTTTCCATCCCAATGCGCCGTTTTCCGGTACTTTCTACACCGCATTGTGAAATATCCTCCCGGGTAATTCGGGAACCACGCTCCGGAACCGCTTCAAACAGAACGCAGGCAAGCAGATCGCATATGGCGCTCGTATTGCGATTACGTTGTCGTGAGTTCCAACCCGCCGCGTACGTCCGGACGCACGCCGGAGCGGCGGATTGCGTCTCGCGGCCGCCTGAAGCGCCCGTGGGCATGGATGATCATCGTCCTCTGCGCGCTCATCGCCGGCTTGATTCTGTGGTGGATCTTCTGATCCGGGGGCCAGGTGATGCCTGAGGAAAGCGAGCTTCAGATTATCGGGCAGGGCGGTCTGAAAGGTGCGCTGTTAGGCGCCGCTCTGTATCTCGACCATAAGCAATACAGGCTCATCCGCACTGACACAGGCCGGGATTATCTGGTTCCCGCTGAAGCCGTCCGAAGACAGGACGACGGCTCGCATCTGCTTACCCTAACGCCCGAACAGGTGGAGCAATACGCCGTTGAGCGCCACATGGAGCGCGATCGCCTGAAGCGGGCCGAACCGGCCGCGCCAGCGGCAGGCGCGGGCGTGGAGGAGATCGTGATTCCTCTTGCCGCCGAGGAGGTGCACGTCGCCAAGCGCGCCGTGGAGAGGAACCGGCTTCGTGTTCATAAGCGCGTTAAGGAGTTCGACACCGTCGTGGACGAACCGCTTATGCAGGACAGGTACGTGGTGCGCCGCGTGGCGGTCAACAAACCCGTCGATGGACCAGTCGAATCCCGCGTCGTCGGGGACACCCTGATCGTGCCGCTGCTCGAGGAAGTGATCGTCACCGGGAAGCGGCTCATGCTGCGAGAAGAGCTGCACATCACGCGGACGAGCGAGGAAAGGCGGGAGCCCAGAACCGTGAAGCTCCGCAAGGAATACGTAGAAATCGAGCGGGTCAGACCGGCCGGCTCATGAGGAGGACACCAAACTATGGCGAGAATGGTAGTCGGGCTATATCCCACCGCAGTTGACGGCGAAAACGTAATACGCGAGTTGCAGGCCGCCGGCTTCTCGCGAAACGATATCAGCATCATCCGCAAAGAGGCCGAGCGCAGGAGAAGCCCGGAAGATGAGAAGCGCGCGATAATCGACAATCTCACCAGCCGCGGCGCCCACCACGAAGATGCCGAAATCTACGCCGAGGGCATTATTCGCGGCCAGGTGCTGGTCACCTGCAAAACGGAGGACAAAGATGCCGACAAGGCCGCGGAAATAATGGCGCGCCACAAAGCCGCCGACATCGAAAAGCAGGCGGCAGAGTGGCGCTCGGCCGGCTGGACTCCGCTCTACGGCCGCCAGACCACCCAGCCCGGGGCGCGCAAAGAAACGGCCCGGACCGAAGTCCCGGGAACCGGAACACAAGCCGGGACAACCGGCATGCAGGCAGAGCGCGCCGCGGGCGAAGAGGCAAGATACCCCGTCGTCGAGGAAAAGTTGCAGGTCGGAGTCCGCAAAGCTGCGTCCAATATTCGCATCTACCGTCACGTTACGGCCAAACCTGTGGAGGAAAAGGTTCACCTCCACGGCGAACAGGTGCGCGTCGAGCGCCGCCCTGCCGACCGGCCACTGTCCCCGGCCGAGCGCGATGCTTTCCGCGAGGAGACGATCGAACTCACCGAAACCGCCGAAGAGCCGGTTATCTCCAAGCAGCAACGCGTGGTCGAGGAAGTCGTCGTAAAAAAGGAGCCGCAGGACCGCGACGTCACCGTCCGCGACACCGTCCGGCGTTCGGACGTGGAAGTGCAGCGCATGGCCGCCGGATCCACGCAGCCGCGCAGCGAGTTCGACCAGGACTTCCGCCGCGATTTCGAGACCCGCTACGCCGGGCGCGGCGTCACTTACGACCAGTACGAGCCGGCCTACACATTCGGCACGCGGTACGCGACGGACCAGAACTACACCGACTGGACGACTCTCGAGCCCGTGGCGCGCCGCGAGTGGGAGTCGAGCGGCGCGAAAACACGCTGGGAGGATGCCCGCGACGCCATCCGGTTCGGTTGGGACCGCGCGCGGCGCCGCCGCATCTGACGCCGCGCCGGAAGCAAACCAACCCGGCCATCTGCGGCGCCCGGTTAAGCCGGGCGTGGATCGGAGTTCGGAGGCGGCATCGGCCCCGAAGGCGCAATCCCGCCCCGTTAACGCCAATGGCTTGGGACGTGATCATCGTCGGGGGCGGCCCGGCGGGGTTGAGCGCCGCACTGATGCTCGGGCGTTGCCGCCGGAGCGTCATCGTGATCGACGCCGGCGAACAGCGCAATGCCAGAGCCCGCGCGATTCACGGCTTCCTGTCGCGCGACGGAATCCCGCCGCTCGAACTGCTGCGCATCGGGCGTGAGGAACTGACGCCCTACGGGGTCGAGTTCCGCCGCGCGGAGGCCGTCGATGCCTCCCCAGCGCCCGATGGCGGCTTCACCGTGGAACTTCGCGACGGCTCGAAGTTGCGCTCTCGCGCTATTCTGTTGGCCACCGGAGTGGTGGACGAACTGCCGGACCTCCCAGGCATCGGCGAGTTCTACGGCTCCAGCGTCCATCATTGCCCTTATTGCGACGGCTGGGAAGCGCGCGACCTCCCGATTGCCGTCCATGGCGGCGCAGGTCTCGCCATCTCGATGAAGACCTGGAGCGGAGACGTGGTGCTGTGTACCGACGGGCGAATGCGCCTCGATCCGGTCCAGCAACGCCAACTCGCCCGGGCCGGCATTCCGGTCATAACATCGGAGATCGCAAGGCTGGAAGGCTCGGCCGGGCAGCTCGAGCGCATAGTGTTCCGTGACGGTGAGTTGCTGCCCCGAAGAAAGATGTTCTTCGCCGGGCAGCAGTTTCAGCGCTCGCGGCTGGCCGAGAAACTCGGCTGCCGCTTCAACAAAAAAGGGACGGTGCGGACGGACATCCGCCAGGCCAGCGGCGTCCCCGGCGTCTGGGTAGCCGGCGATGCGGCGAAAGACGTCCAGTTCGTGATTGTCGCCGCAGCCGAAGGCGCGAAAGCCGGCATGGCGATCAATATGTGGTTTCAGAGGATGGAGCGGGGCGAATGAGACCGGCCTCCCGGCCGATGCCCCTCGAAGGCGGCTGCCGGCTTCGGCGGCCTTGTCAGACCGGATGCCGCGTCTCGACCACACTGCCCGAAGCGCGAAAGCAACGCCGCTCCCTCGCGCGGCCCGGAACGCGCTTAGCTGTGCTTGTGCGCGCCGCCGCGCGACGCGGTTCGCGCGGATGCCTTGCGGTACAGACCTCTTTCCCGGATGTACGACATCACGCGATCGGGCACTTCCTCCGGCTCTTCGCCTTGCGCTATCCGGCGGCGTATGCCGGACGACGAAACATCCAGCGCGAGCGTATCAACCCGGCAAACGCGCGCCCCGGGCGGCGTTACATAACTGTGCCCGGGACGTGACACCACGATAAACTCCACAGCGCGCACGACATCGCGCCAGCGGTACCACGTCGTGATCTCGGCGAAGGCATCCGCCCCGATAATGAACAGCAGCGTGTCGCCCGGCGCCAGACCGGCCCGCACGCGTTCGATCGTGTTTATCGAATACGACTTCTCCGCGCCCGCTTCCAGACGCGACGGCTGGAACAGCGGCTCGCCCGCGCAGGCGAGTTCCACCATCCGGTAGCGGTCCTCGTACGGCGCCGAGTCCGGGCGCTGCTTGTGCGGCGGGACTGCGGCGGGCACGAACAGCACCCGGTCCACACCGCATTCGCGAACCGCTTCGCGCGCAACGGCCAGGTGTCCTGAATGAATGGGATCGAAAGTGCCGCCGAAGATAGCGAGTCTCAAGCCGGCTCCAAATCATAGCGCGGAAGCGACGGGTCGGGCTCCCAGTTCGGGCTGGCTGTCTGCTCCCGCGCCGCCCGCGAGGCGAGTTCGTCCGCGCGCTCGTTCTCCGGGTCGTTTGCATGCCCGCGCGTCCAGCGCCATTCGGCGTTATGCTTCGCCGCCAGCTCGTCCAGCGCCATCCACAACTCGCGGTTGATCACCGGCTTTCCGGCCTTCGTCATCCAGCCGTTGCGCTTCCAGTTGTTGATCCACGAAGTTATGCCGTTCTTCAGGTACTCCGAGTCCGTGGTTATCTCGACTTCGCACGCTTCTTTCAGCGCCCGCAGCCCCTCGATGGCCGCTGCGATCTCCATGCGATTGTTGGTGGTGTGGCGCGCGCTGCCGTACAGTTCCTTCGTGTAGGGGCCGAAGCGCAAAATAGCCGCCCAGCCGCCGGGTCCGGGATTGCCCAGGCAGGCGCCGTCGGTAATGATTCTCACGCGCTTCACGCCAGGCACCGCCCGGCTTGCGCCATTTCGACTATCCCGATGATCTCTTGCTCGTCGCGCGCGTGATAAATGTCCGCGCGGAGCCGCGCGCCGTTGCGCATGCCGTGAGTGAACATGCCCGCGAACTGCTTCATACGGCCGACGGTGTCGGGCTCGCCTCGCCCGGCAACCAGGCGGTAATACGAGAGCAGTAGCGCCCAGCGGTCCTCCACGGTGGGTTCGGTCCATGCGCCGGTCGCCTCGTACTCCGCGATCTGGCGGAATATCCAGGGATTCTGCGATGCCGCGCGCCCGATCATGATTGCGTCACAGCCGGTCTCGTTCATCATCCTTTCCGCGTCTGCCGGCGTGACTATGTCGCCGTTGCCTATCACGGGAATACCGATCGCTTCTTTTACCCGCGCGATGCAACTCCAGTCCGCCCGGCCGGAATAGCCCTGCTCGCGCGTGCGGGGGTGCAGCGCCACGGCCTGAAGCCCGCAGTCCTCGGCCATGCGCGCGATCTCCACGGCCACGATTTCCCGTTCGTTCCATCCGGAGCGGTATTTCAGCGTGAAGGGAATCGAAATGGCCGCCCTCACAGCGCGCAGAATACGCTCTATGAGCGGAAGATCGCGCAGCAATCCAGATCCCCCATTGCTCCTGACGACTTTGTTTACCGGGCAGCCGAGATTCAGGTCGACTATATCGAAACCCAGTTCCTGGCACACGCCCGCGGCGGCGGCCAGCACGTCGGGATCGGCGCCGAAAAGCTGTGCCGAAATGGGGTGCTCGTCCGGCTCAAAATACAGGTACTTCATCGTGCGGCCCGGCTTGCGCCCGCGCGCCGCCCGCGCGATGCCGTGCGAGCTTGCAAACTCGGTCATGGTCAGGCCGCATCCGCCCAAGCTGCGGATAAAGCGGCGGAAAACCGTGTCCGTCACTCCGGCCATCGGCGCAAGAACCGTCGCGGGCGCAACGGTCACATTCCCGATACGAAAACACTTGGCCAGGCCTGGCATTTCGTTACTATTTTAGAGGGACGGAGCCTGAAACGCCTCCGAGCGGCCGCACGTTCCTAAACTGTAAGGAGATCGTTCGATGAAATACGTTCAGATCGGCATCCTGGCCGCGCTCGTCGTCTGCGCGGGATTGCTTTTTACGGTTTATAGGGGACAGCAGGCGCAGCCCGCGGCGGTAGCGCAGGCCGGACCCCCGGCAGTGCCCGCCGAAACGGCTGTGGAGCCGCTGACGCCCGCCGCTGGCGCCGCAGCCGCGCAACAGGCGCCGCCGGAGCCGGCGGCCGAGGAAACGTCGCCCGCCGTGAACAAGACCGTGCCGGCCGCAAAGGTCCACATCCCCTTACACAAGCCGTCGCCCGTTACGAAACAGCCCGCCGATACGGTACAGCAGGCGAAGATGTCCTATCCGGAGCCAGCGCCGGCGAAACCGGAGCCCGCTGCGCAGCCCGAGCCTGCTCCGGCGGCCTCCGCCGAACCCGCTCCAGCGCCCAAGCCCGAGCCTGAACCGCGTGTCCCGCATACCGTCACAATTCCTGCCGGAACGCTCATCACCGTGCGTCTGGCCGAGACCATCAGCAGCGAAAAACAACAGCCCGGCGACGTGTTCCTCGCCACGCTGGACCAGCCTCTGGTTGTCGATGGTTTCGCCATCGCCGAGCGCGGCGCCAAAGTGAAGGGTACGGTTGCCGAGTCGCAGCGCGCCGGCCGCGTTAAGGGGCTTTCGCTCATCGCGCTCCAGCTCAACAGCGTTCACACCTCCGACGGCCAGGACGTGCGCATCTCCACCGAACGCTTCAGCAAGCAGGGCGAGAGCACCAGGGGTGACGACGCCAAGAAGGTCGGCATCGGCGCCGCACTTGGCGCAGCCATCGGCGCGATCGCCGGCGGGGGCAAGGGCGCGGCAATCGGCGCCGGCGTGGGCGGAGCCGCCGGCGCGGGCACGGCTGCCGCAACACGCGGCAAGCCCGCCGAACTGCCCGTTGAAACCCGCCTCACCTTCAGGCTCGCCGAGCCGGTAACAGTGACGGAAAGGATCCGATAATTGCCCGACCGCGTTTCGCTGTCGCTCTGGATTCGCAACTACAACGCGCAGAATATGCTCCGGCACTTCGAGCAGCTTCTGCGCGTCTTTCCTTTTTCGAAGCTCCGCCCGGGCGTCGCCGGCGTGCGCGTGTATGCCCTGGAGTTCGTCGAGCCGCCGCTGTTCGAGCGCGTATATCCCGGCGCGGTTGACACAGAAACCCTGATCGACGTTTTCCGCGAGTTCGAGCACGGCGACTGCGCCTATATGGTGGATGGCTACTGGGAACTTCTCCAGTTCGAAAACGACTGGCGCCTTGCGCCCGCGCGCGTGCTGCTGGCATGCTTCGGACCCGAGTTCGACAACGATATGGGCGACCACCTGCGCATTGAGGCCGGCTTTGAAACCGATTTCCTCCCCGATCCCGAACTGCCCGGCAGCGACCGCGCGGCGCGTGCGAACCTGCAAAGCGTCGTGAGGCTGGCAAAGGAGATCGAAGGCGCGCTGCCGGTGCAGCGCCGGCAGTTGTGGTCCGAGTCCGGCGAAAACCTCGCCCAGCGGCTGGACGAAGCGGTCTGGCTGCTGTAACTAGAACACCAGCGGCCGGTCGCAGCTCCTCACCCAGGCGCTCAGCTCCGGCATCGTGCTGCGGCGGATGCCGGGCAAAAGCTGCTCCGTTGTAATGCCACGCTGATCCATGCACGTGCCGCACGCGGCCACAGTGCCTCCGCCGGACAGGAACCGCCGCAGCATCCACCCGATATCGTGGCCGCCCTCGGGCACGGGGCCGGGAGCGCCGCACGAAACACCGTCCCCGAGCAGGAATATGCGCACGGAGGTGTCCGCATCTTCGGCGAGCGCGGTGGCGAGGCGCAGCGCGTTATAGGGACGCTCGGTTGCATACGGAGCGTCGTTGATGATTATCAGGATGTCCATTGTGTGTGAATGAGCAGTGCGAGCGTTAACAGGATGCGCTTCAGTCCCAGGTCGCGCCCTTCCGGGTGATACCACTCGCCCGGCGTGTGCGCGCCGCCTCCCTGCCCGCCGGCGCCGATCGCGACGGCCGGGACGCCCATCGAGAGTGGAATGTTGGCATCCGTAGATGCACAGTCCAGGCGCGAGCGTATTCCCAGGTGCGCATCCACGGCGCGTATGTGCGCCAGCAGCGGCGAACCCTCAGGCAGCCGCCCCGCCGGCCGCGAGCCTATCTCCTTCACCTTCGCCGCGAGCTTCGCGCCCGCCGCGCGCCGGTTCTCCAGATCACGGGCGCGGTCGACCGCGCCCGCCAGCACCTCAACCATGGCGTCTATACGCGCAGCATCTTCCGAGCGAAGGTCGAGCTTCGCCCGCGCCGACGCCGGAATCGAGTTGATGCTCGTCCCACCCTCGACGATCCCGAAATTGAATGCGCACCGCGGGGCGCCGCTCTCGCCGCACGCGGCGGGAACGGAATCGCCGACGAATTGCGTTATCGCCGCGGCGAGCGCATGCACGGGGTTGGCGTTGCCGTGATCAGTCCAGCTATGGCCGCCCGCGCCGGCGAAGGAAATCTCGAACCGCCGGCTGGCCAGAGCGTGCGATGTGATGTGATCCAGCGCCGGGCCGTCCAGAACCAGGTACGCCCGCACCCGCGCGGCCAGTTCCGACTGGCGCGCCAGGTACCTCATCCCGCTGAGGTTGCCCTCGCCCTCCTCGCCGACATTCGCGACGAAAACGACCCCCGCCTCTGCGCCTGCGGCGGCGTCATACAGCCTCACCGCGCGGGCGATTGCAAGCAGCGCCGCCAGCCCGGCTCCATTGTCCGAAACGCCGGGACCTAAAAATCGCCCGTCCGCTTCAACATAGACGTCTTCCGGGCGGCGCGGCGCAAGCACGGTGTCCAGGTGCGCGGTGAGGGCGACCAGCGGTTGCGAGGAGCTTTCGGCCAGCACGGCCACCACGTTTCCGGCGGCGTCGATAACCGGCGAGCAGCCCAGTTCGCGAAACTGCTCCGCCATCCAGGCCGCCCGCTTCTCTTCGAGGAACGTGGGCGCGGGAATGCGGCACAGTTCCAGGTGGCGCTCGTTGATCCACTGCTTTTCGCGCGTAAGCCATTGCAGACACTCGCGCACCCCACGCGACTGGGCAATCTCGCTCACATGGTTGGGCGCCGCCGCCATTTCACTGCCAGTTTAACGCGTATGTTGCTGCGGCCACCCGCAAATGCGCGTAAACATCACCGGTCCGAATCAACCTGTTCGCTTGAGCGCGTTCACGTATCTCTGTTATCCTCAATTGGGTTAACCCTGATTTATCCTTCCCTAGAACCGAGGTTCGCATGTCAGGCCATTCCAAGTGGGCGACCATCAAACACAAAAAGGCCGCTCTAGATGCCAAGCGCGGCAAGGCCTTTACGCGCATCATCAAAGAGATAACCATCGCCGCCCGTGGAGGCGGCGACCCGGATTCGAATCCCCGGCTGCGTACGGCGGTGCTGGCGGCCAAGGCGGTGTCCATGCCGGCCGACAACATTAAGCGCGCCATAATGCGCGGCACGGGCGAGCTTGAAGGCGGGCAGATCGACGAAATCATATTCGAGGGCTATGGCCCCGGGGGCGTTGCGATCCTGGTGGATGCAGCCACCGATAACCGCAACCGCACCGTAAGCGAGATCCGCCATATCTTCACCAAATACGGCGGTAAACTCGGCGAGCAGGGCAGCGTCTCGCGCCTGTTCGACCGCAAGAGCCAGATCCTCATCCCTCAGGAAAAAGCCGATGAGGAACAGCTCATGAACGTCGTCCTCGACGCCGGCGCCGAGGACATCCGCAACGACGGCACCAACTGGGAGATCATCTCCCCTCCCGAAGCGCACGATGCGGTTCTACAGGCCATCCAGAAGGCCGGCATAGAGACGGCCTCCGCGGAGATCGCCATGATCCCCCAGATGCTCGTGAAACTCGAAGGCAAAGACGCCCAGACGATGCTGAAGCTGAGCGAAATGCTCGAAGAGCACGACGACGTCCAGAACGTTTACGCCAACTTCGATATCGACGAAAGCGTCATGGAGGCCCTGGCGCAATAGCGCTGCGCGGCTAAATGCGCGTGCTCGGCATCGATTGCGGAACCGAGCGGACGGGCTTCGGTGTGATAGAGAGCGACGGCCGCGATCACCGGATGATCGCGGCTGGCGTTATCACCACCAGCAGCCGCACGCCTCTCGCCGAGCGGCTCGCCCGGATCGCCAGCGGGCTCAGGGACGTCGTGCGCGAGCATCGTCCCGATGCGGCAGCCGTGGAAGCCGTTTTTCATGCCGTCAATCCGCAGACGGCGATCAAACTCGCGCACGCGCGCGGCGTCGCGCTGCTTACGGTCGCCGAAGCCGGCCTGGAACTCGGCGAGTACTCGCCCGCGGAGGTGAAAACCAGCGTCGTCGGCTACGGCAGAGCCGGGAAGGAGCAGGTTCAGTTGATGGTGCGCTCGTTGCTGCATCTCGAAGACATCCAGCCCGAGGACGCTTCCGACGCGCTCGCCGTAGCGGTGTGCCACGCGACTCGGAATCGCCGCGGAGCAGCGGAATGAAAGCCCTCCTGGCCGCCCTGGCTCTCTGCTCCATTGCCGCCGCCGCGGGCGCGCCCGCCGTGCAGTTCACCAAGTCCTGGCCCCAGAGCGATCCGCCCTACTTCGACGTCCGCCTGGACCGCAGCGGCAGCGCGGAGTACCGCGAAGCTCCCAACGACGAGCCCCTCAGGTTCCGGATCGGGGAAAGGCAAACGAACCAGATTTTCGCCATCGTCGAGCGCCTGGGGTTTTTCAAACGCCCCCTCGAGTCGAACCTGAAGGTCGCCAAAACCGGCGTCAAGACGCTCCGTTATACCGACGGCGCGATTACGAACGAGGTGCAGTTCAACTACTCCACCGATCCCGATGCACAAGCGCTATTGGACTGGTTCGAGCGCATCGGCGCAACCGAGCGGCAGTTTCTCCGGCTCCAGCGCGTCGCCCAATACGACCGCCTCGGTGTAAATGACGCGCTGCTCGAAATCGAAGTCGCGTACGACAAGTCCCGGCTGGTTGCGCCCGAACAGTTCGTGCCCGTCCTCGAGCGCATCGTCAAGAACCCCAGCTATATGCACATGGCCCGGGAGCGCGCCGCCAGGCTTGCCGATGCCTTCCGCGCGCTGGAGACGTCTTCCAAGTGACGCTGCTCGTGTTGCCTCTGGCCCTGGCCGCCGCCCTCGCTCTTCAACAGCCCGCCGCTCCGGGCGTTGAATCCACACAGGGCGCCCAATCGCCCAAGACCGCCTCCGAAGAGGAGCAGGCTGCGCTCGAAAACGCGCTTCGCGATGCTGGCAACAGTCCGGCGGATTTTATTCGCGCGCTCGAAGCGCACCTCGCCAGATACCCCGGCACTCCGCGCCGCGCCGAAATAGAAGCCGCTCTCGCGAAGGCCGCAATCGGGGCCGGCGATGAACGCCGCATCGTCGAGTACGGCGAGCGCGTGCTGGCGCGCGACGACACGGATTTCCAGCTCCTCGAACGCGTTTCCCGCGAACTGCTCGGCAGCGACGCAAAGGACCGCGCCGCGCGGGCGCTCAAATACGCGCGCCGCTATGAAAATCTGCTGCTCGAGGCTGGTGACAACAAGCCGTCCGGCAGCGTGAGTCCGGGCGAGTGGCGCGAGGAGCTGGAACGAGGGCTGGGCCGCGCGTACGTATTGCAGGCGCGCGCTACGGGCAACCTGGGCCGGATTGACGAAGCCGTCGCGCTCGCGCAAAAGAGCTTCGACACATATCCTAACGCCGAATCTGCGCGCGAGATCGCCCGCTGGCTGGCGCGCTCGGGCAGAGAGGAGGAAGCCGTGCCACATCTTGCCGATGCGTTCGTCATCGCAGATCCGCGCCAGGATGACGCCCACCGCGCCGCCGACCGCGCGCGCCTCGGCGAACTCTACCGCAAGCTGCACGGCGGCTCCGAGCAGGGACTCGGCGACATCGTCCTCCAGGCTTACGACCGCACTTCCGCGCTGATAAACGAGCGCAGGCTGCGCATAAAGCGGATCGACCCGAATTTGCGCGAAACGGACCCCATGCAGTTCACCCTCACCGGCGTCCAGGGCGATACGCTCTCCATGCAGTCCCTCAAAGGCAAAGTCGTCGTAATGGACTTCTGGGCCACCTGGTGCGGGCCGTGCCGCGTGCAGCACCCGCTCTACGAGGAGGTGAAGCGGCGCTTCAAGGACCGCGGCGATGTCGTGTTCCTCTCCATCAACGCCGACGAGAACCGCGCGGGCGTGGAGGAGTTCCTGGAAAAGAACCGCTGGGATAAGCGCGTGTATTACGAGAGCGGGCTCTCGGCGGCGCTCCGCATCAGCGCCATCCCCACCGCCCTAATCATCAACCGGCGCGGCGAGATTGCAAGCCGCATGAGCGGGTTTGTCCCCGACCGCTTCGTCGACCTGCTGACGGAGCGCATCAAACAGGCGCTCACCGAATGATGCGACGGTTCCGGCGTGTGATTCTGCTCGTGCTCGACAGCGCCGGCATCGGCGAGATGCCGGACGCCGCCGATTACGGCGATGCGGGCAGCGACACGCTCGGCAACATCGCCCGCGCGCGCCCGATGCGCATCGATCACCTGGCCGCGCTCGGCCTCGGGAATATCCGCCCGCTCGCAGGCATTCCCCCTTCGGAAGCGCCGCTCGCCTGCTACGGCCGCGCCGCGCTGGCTTCTCCCGGGAAAGACACAACCACGGGCCATTGGGAAATGGCCGGCATAATCCTGGAACGGCCCTTCCCCGTCTACCCGAACGGTTTCCCTCCGGACCTGCTTGAGCAGTGGGAGCGCCGCATAGGGCGCAAAGCGCTCGGCAACATACCCGCATCGGGAACGGTGATAATCGAGCAACTCGGCCCGGAGCACATGCGCACCGGAAACCCCATCGTGTACACCTCCGCCGACAGCGTCTTCCAGGTCGCCGCGCACGAGGACGTTATCCCGCTCGACGAACTCTACCGCATGTGCTCCATCGCCCGCGGCCTGCTGCGCGGCCCGCACGAAGTAGGGCGCGTCATCGCGCGGCCGTTCACCGGAAAGCCGGGCTCGTTCGCGCGCGACCACGCCGCGCGCCACGACTACGCCGTCCCCCCGCCCCCCGGCATGCTGCTCGACAAGCTGCGCGACAGCGGTGTGCCTGTTTACTCGGTGGGAAAGATCTACGACATCTTCCTCGGGCGCGGCATCTCGCACAGCGCCAAAACGAAGAACAACGCCGACGGAATGGCGAAAACGATCGCCGCCGTCGAGGAACTTGAGCGCGGGCTCGTATTCATCAACCTGGTCGACTTCGACTCGATGTACGGGCACCGCAACGACGTCAAGGGCTTCGCCGCCGCGCTCGAGGCGTTCGATGCCTGGCTTCCCAGCCTGCTCGAACGGCTGCGCCCGGGCGATCTCCTCATCATCACCGCCGACCACGGCAACGACCCGACGACACCCTCGACGGATCACAGCCGCGAGTACGTTCCGCTGCTCGCGTACGGGCCCGCGGCCCGGCGCGGCGCCGGACTCGGCACACGCGCCACGCTGGCCGATATCGGCCAGACCGTGGCCGCAAACTTCGATACCACTCTTGAGAAAGGCAGCAGTTTCTTAGAAGCGATCCTATGAGAACACCCGTAATGGCGGGCAACTGGAAGATGTACAAGACGCCCCAGGAGACCCGCGCGTTTTTCGAGAAGTTCGTCCCCGCGGTCAGCGGCATCACCGGCCGCGAAATCGTAATCTGCCCGCCGTTTGTCGACCTCGCGGCGGCCGTTGAAGCCACCAGGGGCTCGCGCGTCGAAATCGGCGGCCAAAACCTGTACTGGAAGAAGGAAGGCGCGTTCACCGGAGAGATCTCCGGACCCATGATCGCGGCCACCGGCGCAAAGTGGGTCATCATCGGCCACAGCGAACGCCGCCAGTATTTCGGCGAGACCGATGAAACCGTGTACCAGCGCATCATCGCCGCGCTCGAGGCCGGGCTGAAGCCGATCGTCTGCGTCGGCGAGCGCCTCGAAGAGCGCGAGAGCGGGCGAACCGAGGAAGTGCTCGGGACGCAGTTCCGCGATGGCATCGCCAAGCTCACGCCCGAGCAGTTTGCGAAGATCGTGATCGCTTACGAGCCCGTTTGGGCCATCGGCACCGGCAAGACCGCCACGCCCGACATCGCCGAGGCTGCGCACAAGTTCCTGCGCGGGCAGGCCGAAGCGAAATACGGCAAGGAGGCGGCAGCCGCCGTGCGCATCCTCTATGGCGGCAGTGTGAAGCCGGACAACACCAAGGCGCTGATGTCCCAGGAAGATATCGACGGCACGCTCGTCGGCGGGGCATCGCTCGATCCCGGCAGCTTCGCCCGAATAGTCGATTTCTAAGCCTTATTCGCGCGCCGGAAGCGAAGCTGAATCCGTGCGGCTCTTCCGGCGCGCAGTCTGCTGACTACCCGTAAATCACCCGCTCCCTTCGCACTGCCCGCGGACGGAAATCAGAGTATCTGTAAACTGCGGTGTCGTGCAGCCGGGTGTAGTGACAGCCGCATCGCGCCGCCGGAAGCCGTTCTACCCCGGGCCCTCATTCGCCGGCCGTCACCGGCTTGCTCCTGCTAAGGAAATTCCGTTTTATAAATCTCACCCCGGTCGCAAACTTGCTTGCAAAATCCGACGGCCCTTTGGTTTTTTTCAGCTCCCTCCACAGTGCGCCCGGCGAGAGATAGTGCCGCCGGTAAGCCCGCGCCACCAGTTCCTCCAGCCGCTCGCGGGACAGGTGCGGGTACGAGATTATCGCATTCTTTGCAGGATCGACGGGAACGTACTTGCCGTACGCCAGCCAGCCGTTCGCCTTCGCCGCATCGTGGAACTCCGTCCCGGGAAACGGATTGGCGATGCTGAACAGCACATAGTCCACGTCCAGCCGCCGGACCTCACCCAGCGTCGCCTGAATCGTCTCCTCTGTTTCTTCCGGAGCGGCGCCGAACAGTATGTTCAGCTCCACCGCGATGCCGTGCTTTTTCAGTATCCGCACAGCCCGCTCTGTCGCCTCCGCGCGAATTCCCTTTTTCACGGCATCCAGCACCCGCTGGTCAAACGACTCGGCGCCCAGATCCACATACGCGCAGCCCGCCGCGGCCATCGCCTCCGCCGCCCGGTCCGTCACGCGGTCCGCCCGGGCAAGGCAGCTCCATTCCAGCCCAAGATCCCGGATGCCAGAGCAGATCTCGACGGTGCGGTCCTCTTTCCAAAGGAACTGGTCGTCGATTATCGAAACCGACCTGAAACCCTCTCCGGCGATCTGCCGCATCTCTTCGATCACCCGCGCGGCCGAATGCTGCCGCACCGGCGGCTTCAACCCGTGCTCGCGCTTGTACTCGAGTTCACGCGCATAGGAGAGCGAGTTCGGAACGCAATACCAGCACTGCGCCGAGCACCCCCGCGACGCGAGCATCGCCGTGTGGGGCTTGCCGGGCAGCTTCGGGTTGTAGTACGGCCTGTGGTCCAGCAGCGACCGGTCCGGAATCGGCACCGTATCCAGGTCGCGAATCGGCGGCGCCGCCGGATTGTGCACCACTCCGTCCGCTCCGCGGTAGGAGATCCCCGCCAGACCGGCCGGCCCAACGCCCTTCTCCAGGGCCAGCACCAGCGCCGGCAAAGTCAGGTCCGGCTCGCCCCGGACGATGAACGTATCATCCCTGTCCAGAAATGGCGCGGAGTCCCACGTCGGCTGCGGTCCCGCGAATATGAACCGCGTCCCCGGCCGCGCCGCCCGGATCAGATCCCGGGCCTTGCGGTCCGTAGCCTGCGACAAGAACACCGTGTAAAAACAGCATATGTCCGGCCCGGCCTGACTTACCCATCTGTAAAAGCTCTTACTGCCGTCTCTCTCCGCCGCGAAGTCGCGGATGCTTACTGAGTACCCCCGCTGCTTCAGTACGGTCGCCGGATACAGGGCGCCCAACAGCGGCAGAAAGTAAATGCTGTAGTTACACCCGAAACAACGGTCCACGTCCTGCGTATTGTCCAAAACCGGCGGGATGACGAAACTTATCTCCATTTACTTTCCGTCCACGTTCCGCATCGGTGCGAACAACTCCCGCATGAACCCTAACGACCATGCGCCGAAAAACATCCCCACCACCGCCGGCACATAGAGAGCGGCCTTCACCGATCGCGTGCGCCGTATACCGGCTATGATGCACGCGGCGCATCCCAGAACCAGCAAGGCGCCGGCAACGCCGTCGATTTTACACAGGTGCCCCGCGATCAGAACCGCTGCCGCCAGCGGCACGCTCAGTCCCGCCAGCAGGTGTACCGGCTTCAACAGCGCGGCGCTGCGCTTTCCCACCTGTAGCCTGCCGATCGCGAACCTGTAGATCTGCCGCAGGAACAATGCCGGCCTGCTGCGCCTGTGATGCCACAGCCGCACGCGTCCCGACAGCACCTGCCTGTATCCGCGCTCCCGCAACAGCCAGTTCAGCCACACGTCCTCGGCGGTCAGCAAATTCTCATCCAGCGGCATTACTTTCTCCAGCGCCTCGCGCCTGTAGATGGCGTTGCAGCCGGGTATGTCATCCACGTCCCGTTCCGTGGCGGCGCTCTCCACGTGCGATGTCGAGCGCGCCAATCCCGCCATGACGAACAGCACGTCCACCGCTTTCTGAAAATCCGTCGCCTGGTCCGGAAAAATCGTGACGCCGCCCACGCCGCCGATGTCGCCCGCCGTAAACGCGCTCACCGCCTCCTTGAGCCAGTCCGGGCTCACAACGCAGTCCGCGTCCGTGAACGCGACGAACTCGCCGCGCGCCGCCTCGAACCCCCGGTTCCGCCCGGCTACGACAGTTCCCTTCCCGTTCGGCACCACCCGCGCGCCGTGCCGCTCTGCAATGTCCCTGCTCGCGTCCGTTGACATGCCGTCGGCGACGATCACCTCCACGCGGTCCCGCGGATAGTCGAGTCTCGCGATCGCTTCCAGGCAGCGCCCAAGAATGCGCTCCTCGTTCTTCACCGGAATGATGATTGATACAAACGGCGGATCCGCCTGCATACAGTCCTCTCGCGCGCCGCCCGCAAGCCCCTCGCCATCCCTCCAGGCCGCCGGTCCGCCAAAAAGCTGCGAAACCGGCCCGCAGGCACACAAGTTTAGCAGATCCTTTTTTTCAGACGTTCCGCGCGCCTCGGACCGGGATGTCCACCGCTACCTTCGCCGCGTGCGCACACAAAAATGGCCCGTCCTTTCGTGGGCTTATTCGAAAGGACGGGCCTGGAGGGTGAGTCAACCCAAACGGGAGATTCAGTTACTCCGCCTAGCGCCGCCGGCCTCCGCCGGAGTGACCGCCGCCGCCGCTGCGGGATGCGCCGCCGCCGAAGCCGCCGCCGTACGACCTTCCGCCGCCACTCATGCTTCGGCCGCCGCCGCCGAACCCGCCGCTGTATGCCCTTGTGCCGCCGCCGCCGATGCTCCGGCCGCCGCCGCTATACACCCGGGCGCCGCCGCCGAAACTGCCCCGCTCGCCGCCGTAAACCCTGGCGCTGCCGAAGCCGGGGTTTTCCCTGGTGTAAATGCTTCCGCCGCGGTCATAACTGCCGCGGCCCCCACTCCAGATGCCTCCACCGCTGCCGTACGTGCCGCCGTACGCACTCTCGGCGCGGTTGTACGCGCTCCCGCCGCCCCGCTCCCCGCTGCTGCGCTCGCGCACAATCGGCGGATTCACGAGTATCGGCTCGCGCCCGCCCCCGGCGTAGCCCCTGGAGTCGCCCCGGTCCAGTTGCGAGTATCCCGGCAAATCGGTCCGCGGCTGTGTCCTCGGCTGTGTTCTCGGCTGTTCCTCCTGCCTTTGCTGGCCGCGCGTGTCGCCGCGGCCGCCGAACGTCCGCCAGTTGCCTTGACTGGCCCCGCGCCCCGCTCCGGCCCCGGCCCGCTCGCGCGCCTGCTCGGCGCCGGCCTGGCCTCCGCTGCGCTGCACGTCCGCGGAGCGCCCGCCGAACCGGTTCCAGCCGCCGTTGCCGCCTGCTTCGCCACGCTGCCCGGCCTGAACCCGCTCCGGCCCGCTGCGCTGCACGTCCGCGGAGCGCCCGCCGAACCGGTTCCAGCCGCCGTTGCCGCCTGCTTCGCCACGCTGCCCGGCCTGCATTCGCCCTGTTGGCTCGCCCACGCGCCGCCAGCCACCCTGGCTTCCGGCGGCCGAATCGCCGCCGCGCCGGACATCGGCAGAGCGCCCAACGGCTGACCCTTGCCCGCTGCCGCCCGGTACCCGCCCGCCGAACGTGTTCCGTGTCATGGCTTCCAGTCCCCGCCTCTGGCTCTCGAACGGCACCCTGTTAACCACCTGCGGCTGCTGCCGGGAGTAGAACCGCTGGGATCCGAAGTCGTGCCCCCTCACCTGCCGCACCTGGCGGTCCGAGAAACGCAGGCTCTCGTGTCCCGGAGCGACGGGGATCGCACCATGCACTGCCGAAACTTCCTTGAACCTCACATCGCGGCCGTCGAAGGCATGCCCGCGCCCCCCGCGGCCGAAATGGTCGTAGTCGATGCCTGTAATCCCATGGCGAACACGCGCGTTCCGGTACGTGTTGTAAACATCGACATGCACTATCCTGATGCCGCCGCCCCAGTATCCGCCGCCGTAGTAGCCCCGGTAAAAATGCGGCCCATACCACGGATAGTACGGCTCATACGGCGCCAGCGGAACCCAGCCGATATTGCCGAACCCGATTCCGATGTTCACGCCGCCAACCCCGAATCCGAAAAATCCCACCAGAGCCGGACGCCACCAGTGCCGCGCGTACAAACCACCCGGATACCAGCACCAGCCGTAGCCGGCGCCCCAGAACCAGCGCCCGTAATGATACGGCGCCCAGCCCCAGGGCTCATAGCCCACCCACGTCCAGCCGTAGTAATCAATCCATACCCAGCGCCCGTCTCTGTAAGGCGCCCAGTCCGGGCCAACGCCGTTCGGCGACCAAACCCAGCCGTACGGAGGCACGTACACCCACCGCCCATACATATCCAGATCGTCCGCACCGTACACGTCGCGATTCACATACGCATAGGACTTTGAGCGCTCGAGCCGGCGGTCGCGGTCCGCGTTCCAACGATCGAAGTCGTCCTGAGGCGCCGCACTCACCATCTGGTACTCGGGATTGCTCTGATCGCCCCGCGCAAGCAGCGCCTGACCCGCTTTCACCCGCTGAACACCCGTCGGGGTGAATACCTCAACCTCGCCTGAACGGACCGTCACCTGCGTCTCCCCGTTCGGCAACACTTCCACGCGGGCTCGCCCGCGCTCCACCGGGCGCACCGAAACAGACGGCGTGTCCACCTCGAAATCGGCCTTGCTGTCGCGCAACTGGCTCAGCATCACGGTGCCTGTTGCGAGCTGCACCTGGTATCGCCCGTTCTCGAGCGTGGCCAGCCGTACCTCGCTGCTGGGAGCAAGCCGCAGCGAATTCGCCCAGTCAAACTGAACCTCGGCGCGCGAGTCCGGACCCGTCATAACGTTGTCGTCAACCATCAGCGGTGCGTTTACCGCGCCCGCTGTCCAGTCGCCGGTATCCCCGCGCTTTACCGATACGTCGCCATTGATCAGGCTCAGCCGGGCCACCGCCCGCCCAGGTTCGTCATCTGGAACCTGGTCCCGATCCTGTGCCCACGCGACGGGGCCGAACAGCGTTGCCACTGCTAGAACTCTGATGAGGGTCCGCTTCATGGCTCGCCTCCTAAACTTCCGCCGGTACGAATGCACGCGGCAGGCCAAACCATAAGCATTCGGAAAATCTGCGACTTACGTCCAAATTGCTTCGTTGCCGGGTGGCTGTAAACCACCACCCTGCTCAACAGCAGCCAAGACGCGGCCCGCCGCAGCCGCAGGCAAAGGCAGCTTCTCTTGACGAACACTCCTGCGCGGGGGGCGGCAAAGCTCATTTACGGAGACTTGCAGGTCCGGGCCTCTGCGGGACGCGGCTGCATCAAACCGCCGCCATCCGGGCGCTCTTGAGGCGCGCTCACGCCGCCCCCGGGCGTGGGCCGAAATCCGTATGTCGCGCCTGCGAAACCGCAAGGCGGCATTCCGTGCCGGCCGGAGGCATTCCCTCACTAACCGGTTGCAGACAACGGGCTCAGCTCTCCAGCTTCGCCGTCATCGTGATCTCGGCTTTGAGCAGCTTCGAGATCGGGCAGCCTTCCTTCGCCGCGTTGGCCGCCTTCTCGAACGCAACCTGGTCCGCGCCCGGTATCCGCGCAGTCACGTCCAGGTGGCTTTTCGTGACGCTCCAGCCGCCGCCGGTGTTCTCCAGCGTCACCGTGGCCGTCGCCTCGATGCTGTCCGGCTTCAGGCCGGCCTCGCCGAGTTGCGCCGACAGCGCCATCGCAAAGCAGCCCGCGTGCGCGCCGGCTATCAGCTCCTCGGGGTTCGTTCCCTGCCCCTGCTCGAATCGCGTCCCGAATGAGTATTGAGTCTTGGACAGCACGCCGCTGGCCGTCGAGATAGTGCCCCTGCCGTCTTTGAGCCCGCCGTTCCATACGGCGGACGCCTTGCGTCTGATCATGCCCCTACTATATCCAGCCGCGCAGCCCGTAGTAAGCCGTCTTGGCCGTCTCGGCGAGCAGATTTACAAATAAGCCCCAGCGCAGCGCCGCTCTGTTTCCCAGCTTCCTGCCGTAGGGGAACGGGACGCCAACCGCGTCCAGCCCCGCCTTGCGAAACGCACGCCGCGCCCGCCACATATGCATGTCGCTCGTAACCAGCACCTTTTTCCCCGCCTCGCCCGCCAGCAGCCGCGCCGTGAACAGCGCGTTCTCGCGCGTGCTCGTGGATTTGTCCTCCACTGTGATCGCCTCCGCCGGCACGCCTCGGAATATCAGGTAGTCCCGCATGACGGGCGCAGCTTCTTTTCCGCTCACCACCACGCGGCGGAATCCGCCCTCGCGGTAAATCCGCGCCGCATACAAAACACGCCAGTACGTGTTCACCCCGAGCGTTTCCTCGTCCACCATGTCGCCCGAGAGCACTATGAGCACGTCGCCCTTCGCCGTGGGCCACTCCCCCGCCAGCAGCGTGGACCAGCTCTTCACCAGCGGCGTGAACGTCACTATTGCGAACAGCGCGGTGAACGCGGCGCCGAACGCCGCGCCCGCGCGCGCCAGCCGCCGCGCCACTACGCCTCTTTAGGCGCGATCCCGAGCGCCTTCATCTTGCGGTACAGGTTGCTGCGCTCCAGACCCAGCAGTTCCGCCGCGCGCGTCACGTTCCCGTTCGTCTCTTCGAGTTTCCGCAGTATGTACTCGCGCTCGGCGTTCTCGCGGACCTCTTGCAGGCTCGCAAAGCGGTCCGGCGCGCGTTCCGGCGCCGCGCGCACGCGGTTGAGCGGCATGTGCCTCGCATCCACGCGCACCTGCGGGTTCATGATGACGATGCGCTCCATCAGATTCTTGAGTTCGCGGACGTTGCCCGGCCAGTGATACTCCTCGAGTATCTTGTAGGCCTCGGGCGTAAGCTCTTTCGGCTTGCGGCCGTATCGCGTCGTGAACTCGTTGAGGAAGTAATCCGCCAGCAGCCGTATGTCCTCCCGCCGCTCGCGCAGCGGCGGTACATAGAACGGGATTACGTTCAGCCTGTAGAACAGGTCCTCGCGGAAATTGCCGCGCTCTATCTCCTCCTGCAAATTCTTGTTCGTCGCCGCGATCACACGCACGTCCACCTGGACGAACTCCAGCGCGCCCACCGGCTCGAATCGCTGCTCCTCCAGCGCTCGCAGAACCTTCGCCTGGGTCTTCAGACTCATGTCGCCGACCTCGTCCAGGAACAGCGACCCTCCATCGGCCTTCTGAAACTTCCCGACCTTGTCCTCGTGCGCGCCGGTAAAACTTCCTTTTCTGTGCCCGAACAGCTCGCTCTCGATCAGGTCTTCCGGAATCGCCGCGCAGTTCACCTCGATGAAGGGCGCCTGCGCACGCGGGCTCTGCGCGTGAATCGCGTGCGCCACCAGTTCCTTGCCCGTGCCGCTCTCCCCGTAGATCAGCACCCGCCCGTTCGTGCCGGCCATGAACCGCAACTGCTGCCGCAGCGCCTTCATCGGCACGCTCTCGCCGATGATCCTGTAATCCCCCGCCCCCTCGCGCCTGAGCCGCTGGTTTTCGAGCTGTAAATTCCGGTGCTGCACCGCATTTTTCACGGTCACGAGCACTTTTGGCACCGTTAGCGGCTTCTCCAGAAAATCGAACGCGCCCATCTTAGTAGAGCGCACCGCCGTCTCGATAGTCCCGTGGCCGGAAATCATCACCACCACCGGCCGGTCTTCGATGTCCGCTTCCTGAATGCGAGCCAGCGCCTCGAGCCCGTCCATCCCGGGCAGCCAGATGTCCAGCAGCACGACGTCGTAGCCCTGCCGCCCTATCGCCGCCAGCGCCTGTTCGGCCGATTCCACCGCTTCGGCGGCATAGCCCTCGTCTTCCAACACACCGGCCAGCGACTGCCTTATGCCCGGCTCGTCGTCCACCACCAGCACCCGCGGCTTTCTCATGTGCGCGCCTCCGCCGTCCTTGCTTCGGCGTCCACCACCAGCGCCGGAATCTCGACAATGAAACGCGCCCCCTGCGGCAGATTATCCTCCACACGGATTGTCGCTCCGTGGTCGGCAAGCATGTGGCTCACGATGGCGAGGCCCAGCCCCGTGCCGCGCTCCTTCGTCGAAAAGTACGGCAGAAACAGGTAGTCTTTATCTTCGGGCAAAATGCCGCTGCCCGTGTCCGCTATCGTCAGCTCCACCGTATCCACCCCGGTGGCGCGCGTCGTGACGTACAGGTCCTTGATGGCCGACTCCTGCATGGAATCCGCCGCGTTGTCCACCAGATTCACAACGATTCGCTTGAACTGCTCCCGGTCGATGTTCACCTGCGGCAGCCCCGGCGCGAGCTCGCGGTGTATCTCTATGCCCTCCAGCCTGCCGTGGAACACCCCCAGCGCGTTCTCCACCACCTCGTTCAGGTCCGATGGAACCGGCTGCGCCGCCGGGAATCGCGCGAATTGCGAGAACTCGTTCACCAGCGTCTTGACCGATTCCACTTCGTTCGCGATCGTCGACGTGCACTCCTTAACCACCCGGGCTGTTTCCGGCGGCAGCGATATACGCTCCAGTTGCCGGGCTATGCGCTCGCCCGACAGCGCTATCGGCGTGAGCGGGTTCTTGATCTCGTGCGCGATGCGCCGCGCCACCTCGTGCCAGGCGGCGAGTTTCTGCGCCCGCATCATGTCCGTGGTGTCCTCGAGAACCATCACGAACCCGGACGTCACCCGCTCCTCGATCGCCGCCACCGTAATCGACAGGTTCAGCGTCCCGCGCTCGGTCCTCATCTCGAACTGGCGCGAGGCCACTCCGGTCCGCCGCGCGCGCTTGATCATGTACCCTATCTCGGCGGCTTCATCGTGATTGAACAGGTCGCCCAGGCGCGCGGCGGATGACACGCGCTCGCCCCCCAGCAGTTGCCCGAGCGCCCGGTTCACACGCAGGATCCGGCGCCCGTCGCCCGCCAGCGAAACTACGCCGGTCGGGATGCTCTCAAGAATGGCCTCCGTAAAACGCCGCCGCCGCTCCAGCTCGCCGCGGTTCGCTTCGAGCGCCTCCGTCATCTCGTTGAAAGCGCGCACAAGCGTTGCGAGTTCATCGGCCGCTCGCACGCGGACGCGGTGCTTCAGGTCCCCTTTCCGCACCTGCCCGGCTGCTTCGAGCAGCGCCTCGATGGGGTTCGAGATCTGCTTGGCCAGGAACAACGCGATCCACGTCGCGAAGAACAGGATGAAAAGCGTGATAGCCGCCAGAAGAAGAACGTAAAAATTGCGGACGCTGCGCCGGTCAAGCGCCAGCCGGTCGTATTCCTTCACGTACCTGTCGATGGCCCCCGCAGCGGCTGCGATGTCCGCTCGCGGATCCGGCTGCACCAGCACCGAACCGGCGCGCGCAGCCTGGCGCGGGTCCACAGGCGCGCCGCACAGCCGCGCAATAGACCCGTCCTCGCGAATCATCGCGGCCCCGTAGACGCCGTGCTCGCGGCACGCCGCCGCGGCCGGCGCCTCCTTCATCGCCGCCAGCCAGTTGGCCTGTGCCTGGGCCAGCCACGTGCTGTCGCGCCCTACCGCGTCGAGCACCTGTGAGAAGTTCTGCCGTATTCCTTCAGCGGGCGCGCTGAACCACTTCGCCAGATTGTAGTTCAGCACCGAAACGCCCCAGAGAACCAGGAAGATCACCGGCAGAAACGTCAGAGTCAGGGCGCCCAGCACCAGCTTGGTCTTGAGCCGTGATCCTTCGCGGTTGCTCCGGCGCTCGACGTACAGCTTCACGCCGGTCCGGAACAGCATGAACCCGAGCGTGACCGTCAGCAGGAAAACCAGCGTCGAGACGGCCCAGTAGAGCGTCGTCTGAGCTGAACTCTTGGGCGCATACTCGCCAAAGGTGAATGAGCCCTGCCAGATTACGAGCGATGCCGAGATAATCAGCAGAACGACGGCAAGCCAATAGATCCCCCGCCTGCGCACCTCATGATTATAAAAAGCTTTGTTCCTCCCCCGAACCGGGGGATTGCGAAGCCGCCATTAGGGCCGGCCGCCTTGCGGTAACGAACTCGCCCGGGACGGCGTCTCAAAAGCCCGTCCGGGCGCAAGCCGCCCCGCCGGTCATCGCCCTCCGCCCTGTTGTACCCTTATAATCCGGCCGGAACATTCAGCGCGAAACCGGCGTAACAATAGAGGGAAGTAGAAGATGCCTTATTGCACAAAGTGCGGAGCCGAGGTCCAGGACATCGACACGTTCTGCTCAAGATGCGGCACGCGCCAGACTGCCGCGCCTCCCCACCCCCAACCGCCGCCCCAGACAAAAGACCTCTTTGAAAACATACCGGCAAACAAGGCAAGCGTCCTCTGCTACATACCATTCATGGGCTGGATTGCGGCCATCATCGTCCTCGCCTCGCCGCGCTTCCGCCACGACCGCATCGTCCGTTTCCATGCCTTCCAGGGGCTGTACCTGTTCGTCGCCTGGCTCATCATCCACTGGACCTTCGGTTGGATGTGGGGACCTATGGGGGGCCGCATGCCGTTCATTCCCATGCTCCAGGCGGGCCTGCTGTTCGTCTGGATATTCATGATAATCAAGACGAAAAAGGGCATTGTGTTTTCACTTCCCATCATCGGCGAGCTGGCCGAGCGCTCGCTCTCCGAGTGGTAGCCGCTCACCCCAGCCATAGCCCGGCCAGACGGTACGCCACGAACGCGCCCGAGTAGGCCAGCGCACCCATATAGCCGAATTGCAGCGCGGGCCACTTCCAGCTCCCCGTCTCCCGCCACACAGCCGTGATCGTCGAAATGCACTGCATCGCGAAAGCGAAGAATACGAGCAGCGCCACCCCGCCGGCGGGCGTGAGATCCTGGCGCAGAGCGGCGTGCAGTCCGGCCGCGTTGGCCCCTTCCTGAATGCCGTGAATCGCTCCCAGCGTGCTGATGATAACCTCACGCGCCGCCAGCGTGCTCACCAGCCCCACCCCGATCTTCCAGTTGAAACCTAGTGGCTTTATCGCCGGCTCGATGGTACGTCCTATGGTCCCCGCCAGGCTGTCGGAAATCGGCGGCACGTGGCCGTTCTGCAACGGCACGTGAGCTATTCCCCACAACACCACCGTCGCCAGCAGGATCACTGTCCCGGCGCGCCGCAGGAATACCTTAGCGCGGTCCAGCAGCCGCACGCCCAGGGCCCTCAGCGTCGGACGGCGGTAGGGCGGTATTTCCAGCACGAACGGCGCCCGCTCACTCTTCAGAATTGACGACTTCAGAACTCCCGCCGTGGCGAACGCCGCCACAAATCCGAGCACGTACAACCCCAGCAGCGCGGCTGCCCGCGTTCCAAGCAGCGGTCCCAAGAGTGGCCTCTCTGGTATAAATGCCGCAATTACAAGCGTATACACCGGAAGCCTGGCGGAGCACGTCATGAAAGGCGCAATAAGTATTGTCGCGATTCGATCTCGCTTGTTCTCGATCGTCCGCGCGGCCATAATCCCCGGCACCGCGCACGCATACGCCGAGAGCAGCGGAATGAACGATTTACCTTGCAGCCCTACTCGCGCCATGGTGCGGTCCGCTATCAGCGCCGCCCGCGCAAGATACCCCGAGTCCTCCAGGATGCCGATAAACAGGAACAGGATCAGGATCTGCGGCAGGAACACCAGCACCGAGCCCACACCGCTCCAAATGCCATCCACGACCAGCGACTTCCACGCGCCATCCGGCAGAACCCGCGCAATCAGCCCGCCCGAGCCCGCAATCGCCGCCTGCACCGCATCCATCAGCGGCCGCGCCAGCGTGAACATGCCCTGGAACACGGCAAGCACGACAACAAGAAAAATCGCAGGGCCCCAGAACGCGTGCAGGAAAATGCGGTCCAGCTTGCGGGTCAACTCGGGTTGCGCGGGAGGTTCGTACGCGGCGCGGCGGCTCACTCGCGCCGCCCACGCACGGCATTGGGGGTAATCGTCCAGTTCGGGCGCGCAGGCTGGAGCGGAATGAAATGCATAGCGGTCCAGGAACTCGAGGATGGCATCCAGCCCCTCGCCCCGAGACGCGCTCGCGAGCACCACCGGCGCGCCGATCTCCAGCGAAAGAGCCTTGGCATCCACCTCGCCGCCCCGCGCCCGCAGATCGTCCGCCATGTTCAGGACCAACATGGCCGGCAGCCCCAATGCCAGGATGGGCGCCACCAGCGTCAAATGCCGTGCCAGGTTGGTCGAGTCGATCACCACCAGCACCGCATCCGGACGCCCGCAGTAGGGCATCTTTCCGTGCAGGACGTCGAAGGACACCCGCTCGTCTTCCGATTGCGGCGTCAGGCTGTAGATCCCGGGGAGGTCTATCAGCGTCACCTCGCCGCCACTCGGGGTGCGCGCCACGCCCTGGTGCTGCTCCACTGTGACGCCGGGATAATTCGCCACCTTCTGGCGCAAGCCCGTTAATCGATTGAAAAGAGTGGTCTTTCCAGAATTGGGAGGACCCGCAATCGCAACCGTGCGTGTTCGCAGCTTACATCCCGCGCCGCGCCGCCGCCGCCGGAAACCTCTTCCATGGCCCCCGCCCGCATGCAGGCCGCAACCATCACAACTGCCCATGAAATCAGTCGCCGCTGACGGGTTCGCTCCGCAGCAGGAGGCAGGCCGCCGTCTCCAGGCGCAAGGCGATTTCCGAACCGTCTACGCGAAAAACTTTCGGATCGCCGCCCGGCGCACTGCCCGCGGCGGTTACGCGAGCGCCGGGCAGAAAACCAAGTTCCATGAGCCTCCGGGCGAACTTCTCGGGCAGGTTTATGCGGTCGATGATGCCGTGCTCGCCGCGGCGGAGTTCCCCTAGACTCGCCGCTGACTTGAAACTGGGTTGCATCAAGACAACAGTATCGAACGCTGGGACAGACATGTCAAGGATTATGAAGAATACTTCAGATTAGAGCACGTGCAAGTCTATTGCATCCCTCAGACCCGGGCCGCTTCCCGCGCCGGCTTTGGTACAATGCTCCCGCATGCCAGCGGGCCCGGTTCAGGACGTCTACACACGGCGGGATGCCCGCCGTCTGGTCCACGTCACCGAGCGCCAGCTTAAGAGCTGGGAGAAACAGCGGCTCGTGCCCGCTCTCGAAGAATACACACTTGCGGACCTCATCGCGCTCACCTCACTCAAGAAGCTGCTTGCGAACCGCGTCTCCACAGTTCGCGTCCGCAAGGCCGTAGAGGCAATCCGCGATAAACTCCGCGGCATCGAGAACCCGCTAAAGGAGTTGAAAATCGTTTGCGAAGGGCGCAAAGTAGCCGTGGTCGTCGACGGCCAGAAGATGGAGCCCATCTCAGGCCAGCTCCTGCTCAACTTCGACCAGCAGGCGCTGGCCGGTCTGCTCGCCTTTCCCGGCGCGCGGAAGCCCGATGACCGGGAAGCCGCGGCCGCCCGCAAACGTGAAGCCGAACACTGGTTCGAGGAGGGCCTCGAACTCGAGCAGACGGGCGCCCCCCCCGAGGACATCATCGCGGCTTACCGGCGCGCGCTGGAGTTCGATTCCGAGTCCGCCGCCGCGCTGGTGAACCTCGGCACCATCTACTATCACCTTCGGGACTGGGCCAACGCCGAGCGCTGTTACCGCGACGCGATCCGCATCGACGATACCTACGCGCTGGCGCATTTCAATCTCGGCAATCTTTACGACGAGAACGGACGCCGCGCCGACGCCGCCAGGTGCTACCGTGCCGCAATCGCCGCCGACAGCGCCTACGCCGACGCGCACTACAACCTGGCTCTGCTCTGCCAGGCGAATGGCGACACCATGGAGGCCGCAAGCCACTGGCAGGCTTATTTGAAGCTGGACCGCACAAGTTCCTGGGCGCTCATAGCGCGCCGCGAGTTGGAGAAGTTGCGCCGCGCCACTGTGCTCGCGGGCAAACAGGAATCCGGCGGCCCCCGGGGCTGATTCGCCGCGGAAACCGCCGGATCTCAAAATAAAACGGCCTGGCGCTACTGAACCGTCTTCCCGTCCGCGTCGATGTGGACTATGTCCATCCCGAGTTCCTTCAGACCGGGCTCGACCTTGGCTCGATCACCGACGACAACCCAAACCAGGCGGTCCGGATGGATCAGCTTTTCCGCCGCTTTCTCCATGTCGGCCGTTGTAAGCGCCCGCACCTTGCCGGCGTACGTCTCGTAATAGTCGTCCGGCAAGCCGTACTGCACCAGATCCAGCACGCTCGAGAGCACCTCGCGCTGGGTTTCGCGCGATCCCGGCAAACTCAGCGTCAGGTTGTCCTGCGCCATCTTCAGTTCGTCGGAGGTGGCCGGCTTGCCCTTCACGATGCCGCTCAGCTCGCCGGCGATCTCCTGGACGGTTTCCTTGGTCTTGTCGCTCTGCACCGGCGCGTAGGCGATGAACGCCTGCTGGCCGCGTGTACCCGTCAGCATGCTGCGGGCGCCGTACGACCAGTGCTTGTCCTCGCGGATGTTCATGTTGATTCGCGACGTAAACATGCCGCCGAGCAGCGTGTTCAGCGTCTCGAATGCGATCTCGTCCGGGTTGTTCGTAGGCGGCGCAATCTGTGCCGCAAACACCACCGATTGCAGCGCGCCCGGCTTGTCTATCAGGTACAAAGTGGACTTGCTCTTGTGGTTCACCGTCGCCAGTGTTTTTTGGGGGACCTCGCCGGGCTTCCAGTTCGCGAACAGCTTCTCGAGCTTCGGAGTGATTTCGGCAAGCGTCGTGTCGCCGACAATCACCAGCGTCGCGTTGTTCGGCTTGAACCACGTCTGGTGGAACTTCACCAGCGAATCGCGCGTGATGCTCTTCACCGAGGCTTCGTCGCCCGTACCGCTCAGCGGCTCCGCATATGGATGTCCCTTGCCGTAAACCAGCTCGGGCAGCACCCTGATCCCCATGCGAACCGGCTGCGACTTCTCCTGTTCGATCGCCGCTATCTGCCGCTTCTGCTCCCGCGCGAAATCCGACTGCGGAAACACCGGGTGCAGAATGACATCCGCCCATATGTCGAGCGATTTGTCGAGGTTCGCCTTGAGCGCGTTCAGCCCGACAAACGAGAGATCCGCGTTCGAGTACGCCTGCAAGGTCGCGCCCAGCGAATCCAGCTCGTCCGAGATCTGGAGCGAACTCCTCGCCTGCGTGCCCTCGTCGATCATGCTCATCTCAAGCCGCGCGGTCCCCGGCACGGCTTGCGCGTCCGCGGCATAGCCGGCATCGAAAGCCATGTTCAGATTCACCACCGGAATGTCGTGCCGCTCGGCCAGGATCACGTTCAAGCCGTTCGACAGCTTCGCGCGCTCCAGTTTCGGCAGCTTCAGCGCCGGCGGCGCACCCGGCTCCGGCATCTTCGAGCGGTCGGCGTCGGTTCCCTCGGCCTTCAGCGTACCGTACGGCACCACCTCGGCTATGAAGACGCCGTCGGAAAGCCATTTTTTGGCGGCATCCCTGACCTGTGCAACCGTCGCCGACTGGTAATCCGCCTGCTGCTGCTTGTAGGCTTCGGGATTGCCCGCGAACACCTGCGCGCGAGCCAGCACGTCGGACTTCCCGCCGAACCCTCCGATGCGCTCCACGCCGCGCACGAACTGCGCGTAGATGCGCGTCTTCACGCGCGCGAGTTCCTGCTCCGTCGGCCCCTCGGCGAGGAACTTCGCCACTTCCTCGTCTATCGCCTTTTCCACCCGCTCCAGCGGAACGCCCGGCCGCGCATCCGCCTGGATCCAGAACTGGCTGCCGATTTCGCGGCTGCTCTGGTAAGCCGAGACGTCCTGTGCAATCTGCTCGTCGTAGACCAGACGCTTGTAGAGCCGCGATGTCTTGCCCTGCCCCAGCACCGAGGCCGCGATATCGAGCAGATTGTTATCGAGCGTGTAATCCGCGGGCGTGTTCCAGATCTTGATGATGCGCGCCAGCGGCACACGGTCCTGGATGACGCGGCGCTGCGTGCCCGTCATCTTGGCCGTCCACGCGGAAGGCCGCGCAATGGGCGGACCCGGAGGAATCGCGCCGAAGTACTTCTCCACCTTCTCTTTCGCCGTCTTCGGGTCGATGTCTCCCGCGATCGAAAGCACCGCGTTCGAAGGTCCGTAGTAGGTCTTGAACCACTCCTGCACATCTGAAAGAGATGCCGCGTTCAGATCCTCCATCGAACCGATCACGCTCCACGAGTACGGGTGGCCCGCGGGATACGTCGCCGCTGGGATTATCTCCTCGAGTTTCCCGTAGGGCTCGTTCTCGTACTGGCGCTTCTCGTTCTGAACCACGCCGCGCTGTTCGTCGAGCTTGCCCTGATCGATGGCGCCGATCAGGTGCCCCATGCGGTCGGATTCCAGCCACAGCACCGTATCCAGCGCCGAGACCGGCACGTTCTCGAAGTAGTTTGTGCGGTCCTCGTTCGTGGTGCCGTTCATGTCCGTGGCGCCGAGCTTTTCAGTCGCCTTGAAGTAATCCGAGTTGAAATGCTCCGAGCCATTGAACATCAGGTGCTCAAACAGGTGCGCGAAACCTGTGCGTCCGGGTTTCTCGTTCTTGGAGCCGACGTGATACCAGATGTTCACGGCGACTATGGGCGCTTTGTGGTCCTCGTGGACCAGCACCGTGAGGCCGTTCGGAAGTACGAACTTCGTGTACGGGATATCAACCGGGGCGGGTGTGGCGGCAATCGCCGCGCCGGCCGCCAGAGAACACACAAGCACAGCAGTGAGAGCGGAACGCATACGTGACCTCCAGATTATTACTATTCGCAGGGTTTGTGGGACGCATCAGGCCATCATGGCCGGCGCGGCCGGCTGCATTGCCCCAATCGCCGCGCCGGCAACGCTGCGGCCACTCGCGTCCGGCGCGCCGTGAGCCGGCTCCCGGCGCCTGCGGCGCGCTGCCCGTCAGGCCTTCGCCGGGTCGGGCAGCGGCATCCGGTATTGGCCGGCAAACACCTCGGAGAATAGCTGCAAGGTCTCCGCGTGTATGTGCCCGTTTGTCGTCAGCAGATCCGGGCCGCCTATCGCCGCCGGGCCGCCGCGCATGTCCGTGACCTTCCCGCCGGCCTCAGCCACCATCAGCACGCCCGCAGCCATGTCCCACGGCTTCAGCCCGAACTCCCAGAACGCTTCCAGCCGCCCGCTCGCCACGTAAGCCAGGTCCAGCGCGGCCGAACCCGCCCTGCGCACGCCGTGAGTCCACATCGCCATCTGGTAGTAGAAGTGGACGTTCACGTTCATGTGCCGCTTGCGGCTCGGGAACCCGGTGGCCACCAGCGAGCCCTCGAGTTTCGGCACGCTCGAAACCCGTATCCGCCTGTTGTTCAGGTATGCTCCACCGCCGCGCTCCGTGACGAACATCTCGTCGCGCAGGGGATCGAAGATCACTCCGCAGATCATCTCCCCCGACCGCTCCAGAGCGAGCGTCACGTTAAACATCGGGAACGAGTGCGCGAAGTTCGTAGTTCCGTCGAGCGGGTCCACGTACCACCGGTAAGCGGACCCAGCTTCGCGCCCCCCGCCTTCTTCGGCGACTATCGCGTGCGACGGGTAGTAAGTGCTGAGGCGCTCGACAATCAGCTTTTCCGAGGCGCGGTCCGCCGCCGTCACAAGGTCGAACTCGCCTTTCAATTCATATCCCGGCCGCCGCTCGTAGTGGTACAGCAGCAGCGAACCGGCTTCACGGGCGATCTCAACAGCCGAATCGAGGAAGGTCACTCTTCGTAGAGGTACTTTATGTCGTGTTTGAAGATGAAGAGGTTTTCGGCGCCCTCGCGTGTAAGACGGACGAACGCCTGATCGTAATACTCCAGCGTCCCCGAGACTTCCTCGTTGTCACGCAGGCGTATGCGCACCGGAACCACATTATCGATGAGGCGCCTCAAATAACGCACCTCCTCGAAAGTTCGCTCCGGCGCTCGAGAATTCCGGCTCTCGTTTCCGTTCCTGTGCGCAGAGCCGGGGCTGTGTTTCTTGACGGGCGGTCTGCCGTTTCCGTGCTTTACAGGGCCGTGCAATCTGCCTCTCCGATCAACGCGACCGCCGCCATCCACCGCGTGCGGGCGCGGATTCACTATAATAGCCGCTCCGCGCCGAAACCCGCAATTCGGGGCGTTTCGTGAGTTTCACGCTCAGGCGGTGGAATGAATCCTCCGAGGGCGGGATGTTTCTCGGGTAGTAGCCGAGCAGATACTGCGTGCGCAGCTCGCGGATGATATCGGAGAAAGCCCGGTCCAGCGCGGCGCGCTCGCCGGGCGTGAACACGCGTCCGCCGGTTCCCTGCGCGAGCATGGTAAGCGCGTTTTCGCCGCCGATGTTCCGGCCGGCATCGTTCGTTATCGGCATCACCAGAATGGGGTACATGACGGCGTCCGCGCGCTGCGTGGCCTCGAGCGCCTCGTGGAACGATTTTGCGCTCGTCGTGTCGCCGCCGTCGGTGACGACGATTATCACGTGCCGGCCCTCGCGGTCCGATAACGCCTCTCCGGCGAAGCAGATCGCGTCGTACAGCGACGTGCCGCCGCCGGTTTTGAGCGGCTTTAAAGCCGATTCGAGCTTGGATATCCGGCGCGTGAAGTCCGAAAGCAGAACCGTTTCCCAACTGAAGCTGTACAGCGATACCGCGTCGGCCGGATTGCCCTCGTTGAGCAACGCACGCAGAAACCGCTGCACGCTCTCCACCTCGTACTGGAGGTCGATCGCCGTCGAGGCGCTGGTATCGATGAGCAGCGCGATTGAAAGCGGCAGTTCCGTATGGTGCTCAAAAACTGCGATTTCCTGCCGGACGCCATTGTCGCGCACTTCGAAATCATCTTTGCTCAGGCCGCCGATCAGCTCGCCCGAGTCGTTCTTCACCGTGGCGATCACCCGAACCAGGCTGACGTCGGATCTGAACACCACATCCTGAGCGCTCGCTGCGGCGCCCCCCAGCCACATAACTCCCAGCGGAACGAATGCGCGGCGGGTAATCATGCCTGTGCCACCGATTGATCCCACTCGCCCTCTACCCAGGTCTCTCCGTCCTCGAACCGCTCTTTCTTCCAGATCGGCACCCGGTGTTTAAGGCGGGCGATCGCCTCCGAGCAGACCTCGAAAGCCGCCTCGCGGTGCGGCGCCGCCGCGGCAATCGCCACCGCCGTTTCGCCCGGCTTCAACGTCCCCAGGCGGTGTATGATGCCTATCCTCGAGACCGCGTGTGAAGCGGCGAGTTCGCGGCCTATGGCGGCCATGCCGGCGATGGCCATGGGCTCGTAGCAGTCGTACTCCAGACTCACCGTGCGCCGTCCCTCCGTGTTGTTGCGAACCGTACCCTCAAACAAGACCACCGCCCCGTCACCCTCCGAGCGGATCCGCCGCTTCAGTTCCTCCGCGTCGATGGGCTCGCGAGTCAGCGCGAAGAAGTGCCCTGCCGGGTCGGAAACCTCGTGGATAAAAGGACTTGCACCTCCGCTGACGGGCGGCATCAGCGCGATCTCGTCGCCCTCCGCAAGGGGCGAATCGGGCCTCTCGAAACGCTGGTTGCGGGCAATCATGATGCTCCGGCGCATTTCCGACAGGCGCGGGTGCAGGCCGGCATAGTGATCGAGTACTGTGCCGAGCGTGGCGCCGGGCGCGACATCCAATTGGTCCTCGCCGGCGCCGGCAATCTCTTTCAACACCCCAAAAAACAACACTTTGACGCGCACGTCTGCCCTATTCAGGGTAACAGACGCCCCCGGCGGGCCGGGCGTTCCCGAACAGCAGGCATCCGCGCGAACATCGCGCGCGCTCTTGCCGTATGATCTTGCATGAAGCGCGCGTCAATCGTTGCCGCCGCGGCACTGCTGCTCGCCGGCTGCGGCAAAGTGAATGTTCCCGGGAAGGACACCAGCGATCCCGTTACCGAATCGCAATCCATTCCGGTCAAGGATGCTACCAGCGCCAAAATCCAGATCGAGATGGGCGCCGGCGAAATCCAGCTCGGCCACGGCGCTGCCGGCATACTCGATGCCGAGTTCATCTACAAGCCGCGCAGTCTGAAGCCGGTGGTCAACTCCAGCGTCGCCTCCGGACGCGCCTACATCAACCTGCGGCAGCCCTCGATCATCCAAGGCCTTTCCGGCGATAACCAAACTCAGTGGAATTTGAAGCTTAACGACAAGATTCCTACGGAACTGCATGTAAATATTGGGGCCGGCAAGAGCGTGCTTAACCTGGCCGGCGTTCCGGTAACGCGCCTCGACATCCAGGTCGGCGCGGGAGAGTTGCAGTTGGACCTGAGCGGGCCGCGCACCGCGGATCTCGATGCACATGTCGAAGGCGGGGTCGGGGGGATCACAATCAGGGTGCCCAGCGACACCGGCGTCCGCGTGAAGGCTGATCAGGGCATTGGCGAACTACGGGCCGACCGCTTCAAGCGCCGCGGCGCGTACATGGTAAACGACGCCTACGGGAAGACGCCCATCGACATCCGCATCGAGGTCACCGGAGGCATCGGCAGCATCAAAATCATCGAGTGAGCGCCGCCGCATCGTGAACGGATTTCCGCCGGGGGCGACGCAGGGCATGTGCGTTTTCTCCTCATGCAGGTCGCCACTAGAACGCATACGCCTGCCTTGGTATCGTCAGATAAGAGGGGGAACTGGATGCTTCCTGGATGGCGTGCCCACAATGTCGTTATTCTCGGCGGGGGATTTGGAGGCCTTAACGCGGCCTTGGCGCTGCGCAAGGCGCCCGCACGCGTAACGCTGGTAGACCGCAACAACTATCACCTTTTCACGCCGCTTCTATACCAGTTGGCTACCGGGAGCCTGTCGGAGGGCGATATAACAGCCCCGCTGCGGCCGCTTTTCCGCGATGACAAGAACTTCACCACGCTGATGGCCGAGGTCACGGATGTCGATCTCGACAAGCGCCGTCTGATACTGGCCGATGGCGAACTCCCTTACGATACCCTTGTGCTGGCGCCCGGCTCGGGTCCGTCGTATTTCGGCCACGACGAGTGGTCCGCTTTTGCGCCGCCGCTTAAAACGGTTGAAGACGCGCTCGACATTCGCCGGCGCTGGCTGCAAGCGTTCGAAAAAGCCGAGCGGGAACCCGACCGCGACGAGCGCTGCAAGTGGCTGTCGTTCGTCATCGTCGGCGCCGGACCAACTGGAATCGAATTGGCCGGCGCTCTCGGCGAAATAGCGAAGGATACGCTCAAAGGCGATTTCCGCCTGATCCGGCCCGAGGAGGCGGCGATATGGGTCATCGATGCCCTCCCACGAATTCTCCCCGCGTTCCCGGAGGAGCTTGCTCGCTCTGCCGAGCGCGATCTTTCCGCACTGGGCGTCAGAACCCTCACGCGGGCGACGGTGGTGGATGTGCAGCCGGAGTCTGTGACGGTCGAGATCGGCGGCAACAGGCGCCATATCGCGGCGCGCACCATCATATGGGCGGCAGGTGTAAAGCCGTCCCCGATTGCGCGGTCGCTCGAACGCGCCGGAGCGAAAATGGAGCACGGCCGCGTAGTGGTCAATCGCGACTGTTCCCTGCCCGGCCATCCCGAGGTCTTCGTCATAGGCGACCTCGCACACTTCAGCCACGGCCTGAAGAAGCCCCTGCCCGGACTGGCCGCCGTCGCGATGCAGCAGGGAATGTACGTCGGCAGGTACATAAAGGCGCGGCTCGAAAAGAAGCGCGCCCCGCGCCGGTTCAAGTACTACGACAAGGGTGAACTGGCCGTCATCGGCCGCGGTAAAGCAGTCGGCGAGGTACGCCAGAAGATGGTGAAGGGGACGCCGGCGTGGTTTGCCTGGGTGTTCGTCCACCTGGCCTACATGGTGGGCTTCCAGAACCGGCTTCTCGTTATGATCCAGTGGGCGTTCTACTATGCGACATTCAACCGCCGGGCCAGGATCATCACCGGAGGCGGCGGGGTTGTCGCCCAGCGGGCACCTGAAGAGCTTGTTGAGCCGCCCCGTGCAGCCTAAGAAGCCGTCTTTTGGACGAATTTGCCGGAACGTGTAAAAAAGCCGGAGCGGCGCCCGGGTGAATGCGCACCCGCGCCGATGTTTCAAGCGGTTGAGTTTGGCAGAGAGATTGCCGTTGATTAAGGCGTGATGAAAATGTTAAAGGCTCGGGGATCAGTGGTTTGTCCTCTGAAATCCCACCTGATTAATTCTTCACATCACGCATTTGGGTAATACCCGCCTGAAAACCTCGCGCCCACTGCCTTGAGCCTTAACGAAATACTAGACGACAGACCCCGCTGGCCGGGGTCTGTTCCATTTTGGCGTGCTCGATAAGCCGTTCAGAGCTCAGGTTCGCGGTTTGCGCGAGCCGGAGTAGCCGCCGCTCCGCTGCCCGCCATCGTATGCGGCGAGGGGCGCGGCGCAGCCAAGCACCCGCCGCAAGCGGCTAAGCGCCCAAAGAGGCCTCTACTTGTCGTTCTTCTTCGGCGGCATCACGTAGACGTAGATGCTATGATCCCGCCCGGAGGCCCGCACGCTTTCCACTTTGTTCGCCTTCCAGCCTTGCATTTGGAAATCGTGGGAAATAACACGTGCGCCTGGCCTTAGCGATTTCTCCAGAATCGGCCGCAGCGTCTCGTTGGAGCTTGTCAGCAGGTACAGAGTGACGACATCGGCCGGCCTCAGGTCTACATCGAGCATATTGGCCTGGACCACCTCTATGCGATCGTCCAGGCGCTCGTGGAGGACGTTCGCCCGGGCTTCGGCCACCAGATCCGGCATCAGTTCGACGCAAATGCCCTTGATCTTGAACTCCCGGGCTGCGGTGATCGGGATGCGGCCGTCACCGCAGCCGAGATCGAAAAGCGTCTCGCCCGCCTTCAGATGCGCTGCCTCAACCATCTTCTCCACAACGACTTGTGGCGAGGGGACATACGGAGCCAGGCTCTCCTGGCGGTAGCGGCTCCGCTGGAACCGGTTCGCCGGCTGGGCCCAGCTCTCAAGGGCTAGCACCGAGAGGGCGGCGGCGAGGCAGATACGAAGAATCATGGTCTCATTCAGAAGGCGCGGCAAAACTGCGCCTGACGTTCCTGGCGCGAACGATTCTGGAAACGATGTCCGTCACAGCCGACCACAAATCCCGCGGCCGGCTTATGGTGAACTCCTCACCCCTGAAATACTTGACGGCCCGGCCGATTGAATCCCTCCACGGCACCTCCTGCGGCGTCAGGTTGTAGTTCATGTAGAACACCGGGTAGTCCACCCTCCCGATCTCCTTCAGCGAGTCGGTCGGGATGTTCTCATCCAGAATCGCTTTTGGGCCGGCGAAAATCAGAGCGTCGGGCCGGTCCTCTCCTCCCAACTCTGTTTGGATGAGATTAGTCAGGAATTCCGTTTCACTATGCTTCTGCTCAAGGCGTTTTAAATTGATCGTCCCAAGCTTAAGCGTCTCGAGCGCGGCTCCGAGAGCAGGAAAATCGATCTGGCCGGCGTTTTCCTGCCGGTAGAGGATGCGTTCCTCCTGGAGGTTGAACGCAACTATGGAGAACGTGCCGATACGGGGCTCCCTGGCAATGGTGCGAAGAATCGTCACCAGCGCCGACGTGTCCACCGGCTGGAGCACCGCGGAATTCGGGCGCTGCGGCGCGAAGTTGATCAAAATCTTGACCTTAAGCGGCGGATCGGCAGCCGCGTCCGCTGACATCCGGTTGACGGGCGGCTCGTCTTTGAACTGGCCGGCGTCGGCCGCCTCGATGGACCACGGCTGTATGCGCATCCCGGCGCGCAGATCCGGCTCGGGAAGGTGCGCGGCGATATCCCAGGAACTGGAACAGAAGCGCTCGGCGCGGTCGCGCATGAGCCAGTCTACCTTATAGTCGCCCTCGCCCACGTCGAACGAACCTTGCAGATACGCGCTTCCGCCGGTGCCGGTGGGTATCGACGGCACGGTGATGCGCTGGTAGAAATAGCGAGCTTCCTGCGGGCGGTCCGCGGGAAACACGCGGAAGATCATGGTGAGCACGTTTCCGTCACCCACCAGGTCTTTGAGGGGGATGCTGAGTTCGTATCCGGAATGAAACCGGAGGTCGAATCCGAGCGCCGGCTTCACAGGCGTGACGTCGCAACTTATGTCGCGGCGCTCCTCATGAGCTTCAAGTACTGCGCGGTCGCCGGTAATCATGAGAACCGGCGCGTGGGGGTCTGATTCGTTGAAGAGGTTTTGTGCGAAGGCGACGGCCGGCGCCAGCGCCATCACAAGTGAAACTACAGAAATGCTCTTGATATTCGAACAGGTCATCGGCATCAGTCCTGTCCAGAACTGCCTATCGTTCCCCTATTCTATCCCTGGCTCGTTCCGGCACAAGTGGGTCGGTGACGGTCTTGCCGCGGCTCTCCCCGCGCGCGGCACATTTAACTATCTTCATTATGCGCCGTTTTTGCGACGCACGTGATAGAGTTCAATGGAATATGGCTTCCCGAAGCGTAAACAAGGTCATCCTTGTCGGACATCTTGGACGTGATGCCGAGACCCGTTTCACGCCTTCAGGCGTTCCCTGCGCGAACTTCTCCGTAGCCACAAACCGCCGCTGGAAGGACCAGCAGACGGGCGAGTGGAAGGAAGAGACGGATTGGCACCGTGTTGTGCTCTGGCGGCAGGAGAACCTGTCCAGCTATCTCACCAAGGGCACACAGGTGTACGTCGAGGGGCGCCTTCAGACGCGCAGCTACGACGATAAGGATGGCAAGAAGGTCTATACCACCGAGGTGATTGCGGACAACGTCATCCTTCTCGGCGGCCGGGGCGATGCGGCTGCTGCCGGTGAGCCACCCTCCTCCGGGCGCGGGCCCCAGCGGGCGCCGCAGGCTCCGGCGGAGGAACCGGGATTCGCCGGCGAGGACGACGTTCCGTTCTAGCACATCCGGTCTCGAAGCTAACGGCTGTATCTATACGGCACGGTATTGGTGTCTGCGGGCGAGCGGGCAACGCGGCGCTGGGAAGAACCCCGCCTAGCTTCGGTATTCAACATTAACGTATACTCATCATCGAGTGCTCCATCTGCGTGCGTTTGCCGCGCTCGTGTTGTCCCTTCTGCCGCTAGTGGCGCAGCAGCCGAATTGTGCCGGTTGTCACCCCGAAATTGCCGCGCGGTTGCCTGAGTCGGCGCACGCGTCTCTTGGCTGCCTTGGCTGCCACCCCAAGTACGTTACGGTGCCGCATCCGCCGGGGCTGGGGCTGCCGCAGTGCGCGGATTGCCACCCCACCGCGGAGGCCACTTACATAACGGGAGCCCACGGGATAGCCGTCCGCGCGGGCAACACGGCCGCGCCGGACTGCGCCGCGTGCCACGGCACCGCACACGAGTTGCCTTTCGCCAGGAGCGAAAAATTCCGCCTGTCGGTTCCCAAGATGTGCGGCGGCTGCCACCCGGACGTTGCGAAGAACTACCTGGAGAGCATTCACGGTACGGCGTTCGAGTCCGGCAATTTCGACGCGCCTTTTTGCAGCACCTGCCACGGGAACCACGTCCAGGTTCCGCTTGCGAACGTGGGTGCGCTCGGGCAGCCAGGGCTGATCCGGGACACCTGCGCCTCGTGTCACGCGAACTTGTTGCTTGCAAGGCGCTACCAGCTTCCCTTGACCGTTGTCCAGAGTTTCAACAACACCTATCACGGCTTGGCATTGAAGGCCGGGAATCTGGCCGTAGCGAACTGCGGAAGCTGCCACCGTGTCCACCTCGTGCTTCCGTCATCGGACCCTCGCTCATCGGTGAATCAGGCGAACCTTCCGGCCACGTGCGGCAAGTGCCATCCGGGAGCGGGGGCGCGGTTTGCTATCGGCACCATCCACATCGTGCCCGGCACCGCGCCGGTGGCTCTAAAGATGGTGACGGTGGCGTACACGTTCCTGATTCCGCTGATGCTCACCTACATGGCCGCGCACCATCTGGGCGATTTCATCCACAAGCTCAAGCGGCTGCGCCTGAGAACGACGCCGGTAGGGCCCTTCCCCGCCCACCTGCCGGAACTTAACGCTGAGACCCGCATGCACCGTTTCGAACGTATAGAGCACGTTGTGCTGCTGGTCTCATTCACCGTGCTTGCATGGAGCGGCTTCGCGCTGCTGTACCCGAACGCGTGGTGGGCCTGGCCGCTGGTCACCTGGGAGCCGGTGTATCCGGTCCGCGGAATGGTGCATCGCGCGGCTGCGGCGGTGCTGCTGACCGGGGGCGTGATGCACGCCGGTTCGCTGCTGCTGGACATGAATCTGAGGAGGCACTGGTGGACACTCTGGCCGCGGCGCAAGGACATCCCGGAGTTCTTCCTGAACACCGCGTATAATCTCGGCCTCAGGAAACAAAAGCCGCTGATTTCCAGTCACAGCTACATCGAGAAGCTCGAGTATTGGGCGGTGATTTGGGGAACCGTTGTGATGGCAATCACGGGCGGCATGCTGTGGTTCAACTGGTACACGCTGCAAGTGCTGCCAAAGACGTGGCTGGACGTTTCGGTGGCCATACATCTCTTCGAGGCCACGCTGGCGACGCTGGCCATAATCATCTGGCACTTCTACATGGTGATCTTCGACCCCGAGGTGTACCCGATGGACCCAGCCTGGATACACGGTGTGAGCGTGCGGCGGAGGGTTCGGGAATCGCCGGAAGAGGAGGACCAGACGCCTCCGCCGGGAGCGGAGCCGTGACAGGCGCCCGCTGCCACGCGATCAGACCATCACCAAGAACTTTAAGTTCCAGCCGCAAATGATGCTGGCCTGTAACTTATCGTTCTGTGGACCGGGCCAGTGTGTCTCCAGGCTGATATAGCCGTTGTAGCCGCCGGAGACAAGCGCGGCGACCTGCCCTTTCCAGTCGATGCCGCAGCAGCCGACCGGTCCCCAGCAGGGCGTGTGGCCCTCGACAAAGCAGTCCTTCGCGTGTACGTGCGCGATTCGCGAGAGCGGCAGTTTGCGGAAGCCGTCCGGGAAAGGTTTTTCGCCGGCGACGAAGGCGTTGGCGGGGTCCCAGACGATCTTGAGGGTCGGATGATCGACCGCATCGAGCACGCGGGCGGCCTCGGCTGCGGTTCCGATGTTGCAGGCGTGCTCGTTTTCGAGGCCGATGGTAATTCCCTGCCCGGCAGCTTCAGCGGAAAGGCGTTCCAATGCTCCGCACACCCGCTCGAAGCACTGCTCCGGGGCGACGGTGCGCCAGAAGGAGAACACCCGGATAATGCGCGCGCCGGTGATCTCACAGATGCGGAAAGCGCGTTCCGCCAGCCGCGGCTGGTCCTCAAACGTGTGCGCGGAGCCGAAGACGTCCTGCTGGAAGCGGTGGTCCACCTCGGGGGCATTGGGAAGAACGCACTTGAGGAGCGGCGAGGACAGAGCGACCACGTCGAGCCCGTGTTTCGCGAGGATGTCGCAGGCGCGGCGGACCTCGCCGTCATCGAGATCGAGAATGTTTGTTCCGAACACGACGCGCAGCTCGGCGCTCTTCATGCCGATGGCGGCCATCGCGGCGGCGGCGCGTTCGAGATCCGTGGGGGAGAATTCATCGGTTATGGCGGCGATGGGAAGCCTGCTTTGCATGACTGAGATATTGTAGCCGCCGCATGGGTTGTACAGTGAAGCGGGGGCTTAAGCGGCGGATTCCGGCGGGACATAGCGAGACAATTTCAACCAGGAATGGAAATCTGGAAAAGAATCGTCATCGCGTTGGTGGCTCTCGGCGCGCTCATAGCAATTGCGGCCTTAGCGTGGATTGTGAGCGGCCGCGTTCAAAGCCACTGACCGCCGCTTGGAAAAGTCTCCAGGGCCCGCCGCGCGGGTAGGGCGTGTATTCCTCGGGACAACTCCGTTACTCTGCCGCGAGCAGCTTCGCCGCCGCAGTGTCCATGAACCACACCGTGTCGCGCCCCTGCTGAGTTATCTGCGCAGGGTAACGGCGCGGGTTGAACGGCTCGCGGAAAACGGCGCGGACGGCTTCGGCTTTCTCCTCCCCGGTTGCGTAAAAAGCGATGTGTTTCGCCCCCAGCAGAACGCCGGGGAGCAGCGTCACGCGCCAGGGCGGCTCCGCCTGCACGTGCACGGCGGCGGCGATGCCTGTGCGGTCGTCTATGAGCGGCTCGTTTGGGAACAGGCTGCACGTGTGGGCGTTTTCGCCGAGGCCGAGATGTATCACGTCGAACTGGGGCAGTTCGCCCTCACCGAGCCCGAAGAACGCGCGGATGTCCGCCTCGTATGCCTGTGCGGCCGCTTCGGCTTTCATCTCGCCGTGGATGCGGTGGACGTTCGCAGCCGGTATCCTGGCGGGGATTATCAGGGACTCGAGGGCGAGCTTGTAGTTGCTGCGCTCGTCGGTGGGCGGCACCGCGCGCTCGTCGGCCCAGAAGACGTGGACATTGCGCCACACGAGCGGCAAGTCCGCGAGCCGCTCGAACATGGGCCGCGGGCCTGCGCCGCCTGAGAGAGCGAGCGTGGCGCGCGGGCGTTCGGCAAGCGTGCTCTCGAGCAGTGCCGCGATGTGCCGCGCGCAAGCCTCCGAGGCGCCCTGCACGTCGGGTGAGATGTGACGCACGCTACTATGCATCCTGCTTACGTTCATCGGGATTCCTCCACGCATGACCGCGGCGGGCCAGCATCTCGCCGGCCGCGCGCGGGCCCCACGTACCCGCGGGGTAGTTCGGAAAATCGAATTGCCGCTCATCCCAGGCCTTGAGCACAGGATCGACGGCGGCCCAACTGGCTTCGACGGCGTCCTCCCGGATGAACAGCGTGGGATCGCCGATGAGGGCGTCGATGAGCAGCGTCTCGTAAGCCTCGGGAGGCGTCTCGCCGTAGTTGAAGTCGAGCTCGGCGGGCCGCAGGTCCATTGTGGGCCCTGGGCGCTTGGCGAGAAACCGGAGCGAGATGCCCTCATCGGGCTGGATGCGCACGATGAGGAGGTTGGGAGGGCACGTGATGCACTCAGCCGATCCACCGGGAAACACCATGTGCGGGGCGGCTTTGAACTGGATGGCTACGTCCGTGACGCGGCGCGCCAGACGCTTGCCTGTGCGCAGGTAAAATGGCACGCCGGCCCAGCGCCAGTTCTCGACGGACAGCGTGAGGGCGGCGTAAGTCTCGGTCCGTGCGTCCGGGGCGACACCATGCTCCTCGCGGAAACCGGGGACGTCCTGGCCGCCGATGCGACCGCGGCCGTACTGACCCGCGACGGCGTTTTCGTTGACGTTTTTCGGCGAAATGCCGCCGATCGCGCGCAGCAGTTTGGCGCGCTCATCGCGCACGGCGACGGCGTCGTACGTGGCAGGTGGCTCCATGGCCACCGTCGCCATGACCTGAAGCAAGTGGTTCTGGACCATGTCGCGCAGCGCGCCCGTTTCGGAGTAGTAGCTGCCCCGGCCTTCCACGCCAGCCTGCTCGGCGGCGGTGATTTGAACGTGGTCGATGTAACGCCTGTTCCAGAGCGGCTCGAAAATGCCGTTAGCAAAGCGGAAAACCAGGATATTGCGGACCGTGTCCTTGCCGAGATAGTGATCGATGCGGTAGATGTCGCGTTCATCGAATATGCGGTGCAGGGCGGCGTCGAGCGCGCGGGCGCTGGCAAGGTCGCGGCCGAAAGGCTTCTCGATGACCAGCCGCCGCCAGCCGGCGCCCCGGTTCAGGCCCGCGCGGCCGAGCGCCGCGGCGATGGCGGCATACTGGCTCGGCTGCGTCGCCAGGTAGAACAGCACCCGGCCCTCCGTGCTTCCATCCCGGCCGAGAGCGGCCAGGCGGGCGCCGATGCGCTGGAACAATTCGTCGTCGCTGATGTCGCCCGGCTCGTAATGGAGCTGAGCGGCAAAGCGGTTCCAGAGCGCGTCGTCGATGCCGCCCGCGTATTTGGCGGCGGCTTCGCGCATGCGGGCGCGGAAAGCTTCGTCAGTGTAGGCTGTGCGGGAAGTGCCCAATATCACCGTTTCCGGCGCCAGCCGGCCTGAAGAGGCCAGTTTGTACAGTGCCGGGACGAGCTTGCGCCGGGTGAGGTCGCCGTTGGCTCCGAAGATCACGATGGAACAGGGCGGCGCCGGCCGTTGCGGTCCGATCCCCTCTGAGCTCACGGCTCCAAGTTAGCAGAATGGCGGGCTGAGCGATTGCGGCGGGGAAAGTTCGGCGATATTATGGGACTTAGCCCACCGTCTTCTCTCGTTTTACAACTGTACGTATTAGCAGCCGAAACTGCCTGAATCGGAGCCCATGCAAAAGCAACGAAAAAAGGTTCTTGCAGCGCTCGAAGAGCTGTTCTTCACGGTGAAGATCACCGACGCCGCCAAGCGCGCCGGCATGCCGGTGGAGTTCGTTAAGAATGCTGACGAGGTGGTGGAAAAAGCCAAGGCTGAACCTACGGCGCTGATCATCGTCGATCTGAACTTCACCGCCCTGGAGCCGCTGGCGCTAATACGCCGCTTGAAGAGCGACCCGGAGTTGAGGCGCGTGAGCGTGATAGGGTATCTCTCGCATATACAAGGGGAACTGAAACAGAAGGCTCACGAGACCGGCGTCGATATGGTGCTGGCGCGGGCTGCCCTGTCGCAGAACCTGCCGCAGATCCTGAAAAGGCACGCGGGCAATCCGTAGACGACGCGTTCTTAACCGACGAACGGCGATGAACGCGAATGCTGAACTGAACCCTTCAACCTATGCCGCCCGCCGGGCCGCGATGGCGAGGACCGGCCCTGCGCTTTGCACAGCCCCGAGGATAGTCGTATCAGGACCGGCTTTAGGCGGGCAAACGGGGCTCGTTTCCGCGGCTTCAGCGCCCGCGTTTGCAATATGTACACCGGGCGCAAGAACCCTTCACAACAGGCCCTTGCCGCCGGGGCCGAAGCCTTGCCCAGATATACGAACCGCGACCCGGTTATTCCACTATGGCAGCGGTCTTGATGTAGTCCAGCTTCGGGAAGTTGGCTTCCAGGTACTTGTTTCCGCGTTTGGTAATGGCGTCCTGGTCCGGAGCTTCGCCGTAGCCGCTGTACAGCTTCTCGACCACGTCCATACCCTCGACCACCTGCGCGAACGGGGCAAAGCCCTGGTCGTCGAGCATCTGGTTGGTGCGGAGGTTGATGAATACCTGGGTAGTGCGCGTATTCGGGCCTGCGGTGGCGAACGTCACGGAGCCGCCGCGGTTGGTGCGCAGCACCGGGTCGTCCTTGATAGGCACGTCCCATTTCTTCGTCAGCGCGGGGTTTGCGGCCAGCCCGAACTGCACGACGAAGTTGGGCACCACGCGGAAGAACCGGGCGTTGTTGTAGTAGCCCGATTTCACCAGTTCGAGGAAGCGGTCCGCGCCGATGGGCGCCCATTCCTTGTGGACCTCCATGATGATGGTGCCCTTGCTGGTCTCGAATTTCACTTTTACCGGTGCGGGTGCGGCCGTCTGGGCGGGCGCCGCCGCTTCCGGTTTGGCTTCCGCCGGGGCCGCCGCCTGCTCCTTCTGCGCCGGCTCTGGAGCCGTGGAACACGCCGTCATCAACAGCAGACCGCCCACTACCGGGGCCAGAACTCGAAATTGTAGTGCCATCACGCGCATTCTACCCCGAATTTCGGGGCCTCCTCAGATCATCTGTATCGCCTGGATCAACTTGTTCATGGCATCGTCGAGCTGCGCCATTGTAAATGCCGCATTCCCGGGCGCCGGAAAGCCCAGCAGCCGCCTGTTCGAACCCGATTCGACGGTCACCCACTCGATGAAGTCAGCGCCTCTGCGGAATGCGAGAGTCACATCGCAGCGCGGCGGGCGGCGCAGATTCGCCTGCGCACGCAGCGCCATCGCCCGGAACTGCGGCGAGGCGAACTCGGATTTTCCGAGCGCGATCTCGTTCTGCGCAAAAGCGACCGTCTGCTCCGAGCGGTCGTAAAATTCGGCGTTCGGAAAAGCCTTCATACCCTCGGTAATGAAGGGAGCCATCAGCGCGCCCGAACCCGTAACCGCGATGGAGAACCTGTCAAGCGGCGAATGCGGCATAGGTATCCGATACAGTCTACTTCACTTCGCATAAAGCGCGATCACCCGCTCGATAGCCCTCCGGCAAACGGCGCAGAAGCCCACCTGGTCGCGCGTGAACATGATGCAGTCGGCCTGGGGGCGGTAGTATCCCTTCGCCTCGTAGTTAGCGCCTTCGAATGCGCCCACCTTATCCATGTACGGCTTAAGCTGCGCGGTGCTGGCCTTCTCCTCGGCGTCAAACAGCGCCTCCATTTCGGTCTCGGGGCGGCCCTCCGCGCGGATTGCGCGCCGCCTGGCACCGTACTCCGCCTGGCGCTTCTCGAAAGCCTCCTTCGGCCACGGCGTCGGGAGCGCAACGCCCGGCGTCAGCAGGTCCGCCCACTTGCGGGCCTTCGGATCGGCCGTGACGTTGGGTTCCCAGGGCTCGATGCGCTCGCCGCCGGTTTCGTAGGCGACGTCCGAGGTATAGTACTCGTCGGCGAGTCCCGCAAAGTGGTGTCCGAACTCGTGCACGAAGATATACGGTGTGTAGGCGTTGTCGGAGGCGCACGTCGCGTAGAGGTTGAAGATGCCGCCGCCGCCGTATTTGCGCCCGTTGACGACAATCTCCATGAACTCGTACGGCGCCGCCGATGCGATGTCGCGCAGGCGCTTGTTATCGAAGTCGAGAACGTAGCGTTCGGAGCCGAACGCGTCGTAGCGCGCGCCCAGAGGCGACCTGCGCCAGACGCCGTCGGACGGCCGCGAAACGCCGCTCTCTTCGGCGGGCGTGTCGATGGCCCAAACGTTGAAATCCTTCCGGTGCTCCTTAAAAGGCGATTGCGAAAAGAGGGTTTCCGCCAGCCGCCTGGCGTCTTTATGCCACTTGTCCATCTCGGCGGCGGTATAGCCGTCGCCGAGGAGCAGCAGGTCCACTTTGTCCGCCGGGGGGCCGTTCTGCTCTACGGCCCAAACCTTTGCCGCAGGCATGCGCGAGCGGTCGATATCCCGGCCGGCGGGGTCCACGATGACAGACCAGATTTCGCGGAAAGCGTTCCAGTGGTCGCGTTTCTTCAGAACAACCTGCACGGGGCGCTCCGGCATCGGAAAGCGCAGCGACTCGCTGAACGTGCGCTTCTCCGTTTTCGCTTCGGGCGTCAGTTCCCACTCGCCGTAAATGCTTGCGAAGCCGCGCGAGTAGAGGATGCGGTTGGTCGCGCGGTCGATCACCTCGAAATAGTACTTGCCGAGGTTGGTGTCATCGACGGCGCGGTCGAGCCTGCCCGGCCACGGACCTTCCTCTATGAGCTGGTCGAGCGAAAACGTTTCCGAGTCCGCGCCGCCGGTGTGGTAGTAATCCAGACGAAGCGTGCGCGGGGGATCGGCGGCGAGCGCCGCGATCGCGCACAAAGCGATTGCCGGAACGGTCTTCAGCAGCATTGCATATCTCCTACGGGAGTCCTTCCACCGATGTTACCCGCGTCCCCTCGAGCCGCACTTTGAACCGGCCGTCGTCGCCGCTGCCGGTCAGCATGCCGGAGGCATCCTCCGTAACGCTCATCTTCTTCCACTTGCCCTTGAGCACCTTGCGATAGTCCGCGAAGAACTGCCGCGCGGCTTCGGCGCTTGCCCATTCGGACGCGTAGGCCAGCACGAGGCGGTGGTCGGCCTTATGATCGAACAGCTTGAAGTATGCGCCGCGCAGCTCGGGCGGGAGCGTCTTGGCCGCCTCATCGCCGACGAACTGCTTGAGCATGATGGCGTGGTCGAACTCGCCGAGTTCGCCATCGGTGAACTCCTTGTACTCGCTTTTCGGGCCCACTTCGGGCAGCTCCGGCCGCGTCGCCTTCTCGCCTGCAAGGTAGCGTTCGGGGTGAAGTATCTGATCCGTGCCGGCGGGCGGGTTCGTGAAGATCTCGGTGAAGGCTTTCTGCCCGTGCTTCATGAACAACTCGTGCTGGAAGATCATGCCTTTGGTGTAGGGAAACAGCAGGCTTTCCTTCATGTACATGGGCACGCGCTTGAGCACGGGGAAGTCGCCGCCCTCGAAAGCGGAGGCGTTACTCATGAGCTTCACGAGCACAGGCGAATCCTTCATGGATTGTCCGGTTTGATTGGTGAGATATTCGGACATCAGCCACGTCGCCTGCCCTTCCATGGCGGCCAGGCGGGCCATGGCGCCGTCATCGTTCTTCTTTCCGTCCTCGGAGTACTTCTCGAGGTTGAAGTGCTGGTCGGCGAGCGCGTGCGCAAGTTCGTGCACGAGCACCGAGTGCTGCATGACGTCGCCCCCGGGGCCGATCATGAAGAGCTTCTTCTTCCTGTAGTCGTAGAAGGCGGCGGCCTGCTCGGTCATGAGGTCGACGGTGGTCTTTTTGAGGTCGAAGTCCTCGGGCACGAAGCCGAACTTCTTGAGCGCGGCCTCTTCGGCGGCCAGTTCCTCCGGCTTCACCACTTCCTTCACGCGCTGTTCGAGAAACGTGCGCACCTGATCGCGGCCGATGCGCGTGTACTCCACCTTGCGGAGCGGAGCTAGCCCGGTGATCTTCTGGAGCGCGCCCATGATCTCGTCGATCTCCGCGCGCATATTGTCGGGCGCTTCGAGCGTGACTACGCGGGTATCGCTCTGCTGCGCCGCGGCCGCAGCCGCAAGGAAGAGAAGTGCGAGAAATTTTCTCATTTAGATATCCGAAAGCGCGCGCCGCGCCTGAATGCGAAACGCGGCGGCTGCGGCGACGGCCAAAAGGCCGCCTCCAAGCACGGTCATACGGGGGCCGATCAAGCCGGCGAGCGCGCCGGCAGCCAGGCTCCCGAACGGGCCCGCGCCGACGACCATCATCGCGTACAGCGCCATGATGCGTCCGCGATACTCGTCGGGTATGAGCGTCTGTATCAGAGTGTTTGCGGAGGCGTTCTGCCTCATTACGCTGAAGCCTATCACGGGCATGATGGCCAGCGCCGCATAGAACCAGGGTGACAGCGCGAGTATTACGAAGCCCAACCCGAGGATCAGCGCTCCATAGAAGATCACGTTCTTGAGGCTGCCGATGCGGCCCTCCCGCGCCAGCACCAGAGTGCCGATAATGGCGCCGATCCCCATCGCGCCCATCAGGAATCCCAGGCCCTGCGATCCCTTATGGAAGATGTCGTCCGCGAAGAAAGGCATCAGCACCAGGGCCGGCGCCGACGCCAGCGTGGAGGAAGCAATAAGCGCCAGCAGGGTCCGAATTGCGGGCGTGCGCGCGGCGTAGCGGAAGCCTTCCTTGAGGTGTTCGAGCGGCGAGGGGGCTTTCGGGACAGCCATCGGCGCGAGGCGCATCGCGAGGAGCGAAGCGATCACAGCCATAAAACTGACTCCGTTGGCGAGGAAACACACACCCTCGCCGAGGGCCGCTACCAGTATCCCCGCCACGGCGGGGCCGCCCACGCGCGCGGCGTTGAAGATCGCCGAGTTAAGCGCGATGGCGTTGAGCAGGTCGTCTTTGCCCGTCATCTGGATCAGCAAGGATTGCCGCCCGGGCATGTCGAACGCGTTCACGACGCCGAGCGCCGTCGCGAGGACGAGAATGTGCCACACCTGGATGTGCCCGCTGAGCGCGAGAGCTGCGAGCGCGAATGCCTGAAGCATGGCCAGCGCCTGCGTGATTACGACGATTCTGTGACGGGAGTAGCGGTCGGCGGCAAGACCGCCGATAGGACCGAGGAAAAACACGGGCACCTGCGTGCAGAACCACGCGGCGCCGAGGAGCAGTTCCGAGCGCGTCAGCCGGTACACCAGCCACGACTGTGCGACAGTCTGCATGAAGGTGCCGGTGAGCGAGACGATCTGCCCCGCCACGAACAGGCGGAAATTGCGGTGCCGCAGCGCGCGGAAAACACCGCCGCCGGCGCCGTACCAGGATAGTGGAGGCGCAGCGGCCGCCAGGCCTTCAGCGTCGCTGGAGAGTTCCTGGACAGTGCCGCGCGAATCCTGCTCTGGCAGCCTCAAATCTCAGGATAATGTAAAATTGCGTTGAGGCAGGCTTCCCGGCCTGACGTCTACGACAGGAGAATCCCTTTGGCAGAAGACAAGACCTATCGCGCCGTCTACGTCGGCAGCGGCACTTTCATCATCAGCAAGCCCAAGCGGAGCAAGGCGAAGCAGCGCGAGAACCGCATTCACAACCCGCAGCGCGGCGCCCGCAAGTAGCCCGTCTGTCGTAAGCGGCAGGAGAGACCCCGGCTGTTGAGGAAGGATCAGGCTGCCGCGGCGCGGCAGCCCGCGGTTGGGGCTATCTGGCAGGGTCAGGGGTCATCAGGGCAGATTCAGGTTGGACCGAAGTCCCTCTTGCCGGCACAACCATACCCCACGCACGTGCGCCAGGCGGCGCACTGTACCTGCAAGTCACACATTCAACGCGGCGAAAATATCGGGACAGCGTGTGAACGGTTGCTGCGCCGGCTAGAAAATAAAGCTCACGCCGCCGCGCAGGGACCGCGGCGTGTGCATCAGCACGAGCTGGTGACCGTCGCATAGGATCGGCACGTAGCCCTGCTCGAGGAGGTTCTCGAGGTCGGCCGTAGCTTCGAAACGCCCCGGGAACAGGCTGGAAGCCGGGAGCGCCTGCCGCAGCCGGAAATTCAGACCCAAGCCCTCACGGACGTTCTGCGTCATGTAGACGTGCGGGGCGGTCAAGCCGTCGACATTGGCCCACTGATAGCTGGCCACGAACTGGGTTCCGGTCAGCGGTGAGCTCGCCGCCACGCGGGCCGTCAGCGAATGCCGGCGTTTCTTCTCCACGGCCTGCCGCAGCTCGGCCAGCAGCGTCTGCTCGACGTCACCGGCGGCCAGCGCATCCCCTGTGCTCCAGGAAAGGGTGGTATCGAGATTGCGCCCCAGACTCTGGGTTACGGCAAAAAGATACCCGTTGGTGCTGTAGCTGCCGGCGTTGAGGACGTGGGTGCGGGAGAACAGATCCGGCAGGAGTTCGTGAGCGTTCATCCCGCCGGCGCCGGCCACGGTCACCGCGGCGTTGCTTACCTTGCCCATGTGCGCGCCGAAGCTGTAGGTGCGCGAGCCGATCCGCTTGCTGTAGCCTGCCTCGATGCTTTGAGCGCGTTGGACCCGGACTCGCCCGCCCGCGACGGAGATGCGCGGGAAAAGCGAGACTCCGGCGAGGTCCTTTTGCAGGTCCATGGCCGTGCCGCCGTCATTGATGTACAGCTCGGCGGGCGGGAGCCCGGAGGAATAAGCCAGTTGCAGTCTTTCGTCGTCGCCATCCACGGTCAGCCGCGCGTAGGGGCTGAAATAGCTGAGCGTTTCGAGGAACGAGACCGTGTCGGCTGACGAGCCGTACTCCAGGCGCACGTTGCCGGCCAGTTGCGCCTCGTTCATAAACTGCGCCGAGATGCTCCGGAGCAGTGGTGCGTTGCGCTCCATGCCGGTCATCAGGACCGCGCCCGCGCGCGCCGGCATGAACACCTGCCGCATCGTGACCTGCACCTCGGGGCTGGAGCCGGCCAGACCCTCACGGCGGTAGCTGGTGCGGATCGCCGCCGCAGGCGCGCCGGAGTTCGCCCCGTAGCCGAGGTTGCCGCTCACCTCCAGCTTGTTCTTGCCGAGGAAGGAGGTCGCCAGGGCGAAGGCGGTGCCGAGGTCCGGCTGGCTGCCGAGCGCCGAACTCTGCGGCTGGTCCCCGGCGGATACCTTAATCAATCCATGCGTGCCGCTGAAGACGGAGGCGCGCCGCTGCTCCGGCTTCGCCAGCTCCGGCAAATAACGCAGCGCCGGACGCGTGGCTGATGCTGAGCGCAGCACCCATTTCCATTCGTCGCTCATTATCGGATGCCTGCCCGGCGCCAGGCCCACCAGCTCGATTGAGCTGAAAATGCTGGTGAGGTTCACGCTGAGGAGGCTCTGCATGCCCGGCTGGACCACAATGTTGCGCTTCAGCGCGGGCAAGAAGCTGGCCATCGAGACGCGGATCGCGTAGGTATCGGGCACCAGCGACTTGAAATCGAAAATGCCTTTTTCGGTGGTGATGGACTTGTCCACCAGGCGGTCGAAGCGATTATAGAGGAAAACCGTCGCACCCATCTGCGGCACGCCCGCGGAGTTGGCGACGACGCCGCTGATCGAACCGGAGAGGTTCAACCCGGGCGCACCACTGCACACACTCCCCAGGAGCAACGCGCCAGCAAGCGCGCCAACAATCGGACTGTGCATCCGGGCGCTCATGCGCGACAGGCCATACCGGGCCTTTACCTTAGTTTACAGAAAAACTCGCCGTCGGAGTCAGCGTTTGATTGCTGTTCCGATCGACTATTTTCATCTTTAGTGTGTACTGCCCGGGCTCAAGCGATGCCAGCGGCAGCACCTTTTCAACCGTAACCTGCTGGGCCGAGGCTCCCGGCAGATCCTTCAGTTCTTCCGCGAACTGGAACACGCGGTCGTTAGTGCCGTTCCTGATCACCTCGTAGGATATCTCCCCGTTGGGCTTCTGGGTCTTCTCGTCCGGCTGGAAGTTGTAGAACTGGGCGTAGATGCCCATCTTTTCGCTGCGTTTGAACTTCGAGTCGATGCGCGGCCTCACCTTCGTGTCGCCGATGACGAACTGTCCGGATCCGACGTTTCGGGTGGGAACCTTCTCGAGCAGGTCGGCCAGCATGAGGCTGCTGGAGGACAGTTTCTCGTCCTCGTACCGGGGCACGTGCAGCGCCACCTCGTAGTTGTTCATCGTCCCGCCGACGACGTCTTTAGCAACAATATTCAGGCGATAGTTGCCGGGCTGGAGGAAAACGGCCTTATTGTAGACCGACATCCGCTTGGCTGCTTCTCCGAGCATCGGCGTCGGCACCTCGACAGAAACCGGTTCTTCGAAAACGTTCACAACGCGGCGCGACATGGAGGTGATCCGCCCGTACATGTTCACGAGCGCCTTGGAAACGCCGTCCTTGTCCTGGAACTGAAGGTCCTTGTTCTCAAGTTGCACGGTGATAAAAGCCAGCACCGTCGAGTTGGTCATGCGGATGTAGTCGGTCTCCACCTTCAGCGGCAGCAGATTGTACGTGATGCGGGTATCGACGGCCGCCTCGAGATCCTTGAACTTCACGGCGGGAGGGCGAAAGATTTTGGCGTACTGCTCGAGCCGGTCGAATTGGTTCATTCGAGCCGGCAGCGGCTGGTCGCCGACTCCGAGGTGCGTGCCGTCAGTGCGGTTGAACCGGTCGTTCTTGCTGGTGATGCCGAGCTCTTCATATAGCGTCAAGCCGGCGCCGGGCACCATCAGAAGCGCGTCCTTTTCCGAAGGATCCATGGTGAGGTGATACTCGCCGGACATGGTAGGGTCCACGAACTCGAGTTCGACGTTGGTGCCGATGCCCTCGATGTAGCGATAGCGCCATTTTTCAAAGGGGTACGTCGAGGTCGTCCCGCCGCCTTCTTCCATGGGCCGGTTATACGTGCCGCCGGAGGGGTGCGACTCCACTTCGTCCGGGGGGCCGTAGGCGATGTAAATACGGCCACGGTCCGTCTTCCAGCCGGGGATGCCGGAAGCGAAGCGCTCATTGGCGTAGGCGATGCGGCGGTAGTGCTCTTCTTTATATTCGTTTTCAACCGTATCGGGAGTGGGATCGCGCCTCAGCCAGAACTGCTCGATGAACTGCTCGCGCTCATCATCCGTGTTCAGGCGCTTAAAGGCCGCGCGCTCCTCGTCGGTAATGATGTACGCCACATCCTGATCGAGCCATTTGCGGAACGGGCCCTCGAGCTCCTTGCGGAGTTGCTCCTCGCGCTTCCGCTTCTCCTTTTCGGATAAGGGCTTGGCGATCGTCTCGCGCTGCTTCCCGGTGTCGCCCGACTTCTTCTGCGCGATGGCCGGGATGGTCTGGAGGGAAACGGCAAGGCCGGCTGTCCACAGCCAGACGGACAACTTCGTCATAGACTCTCCTGCCCGCCGGAACGCCCTGCGCCACACCCGGCCTGCCGGCCTCAACTGCGGCTCCAAGCGCATTCCAGGGCTCGATTTTCAGAACAATTTTAGTCTTCGGGTGGGACCCGGTCAACCGCGGTACCCCCCGCCCACCGGCCCCGGCAGCACCCCGGAGCGCGATGAACCTGCGCTATGACCAGCCGATTCGGATGGATGCACAACGGCGGCTGCGGGTTTCAATGGTTCTCGGGCCTGCACAGGTGTCCACAAGTGCCCATCAGAACAGGACTTGTATGCCTTCACAGCGCGCCGCCGCTGCACAAAGCACCCCCCAGGGGTGCATTGTGGCGTCTGCCTGGCGGAGATGCCGCCCGCCGCGCCTACTCTTTTCCGTCGGGGGGCATAACGCCCACCATGCCCAGCCGCCCATCCGGGGTCTTGAAGACATCACCGGGTTCGAAGCCGGCAGCGCGAGCATGGGCTTCATCCTCGAACACCTGGATCAGATCGGTGTCTATGTCGATGTCCTCGGTAAGGAACTCCGCCAGGTTGTAGCGGACGTAAGCCTTTGTCACAGGTCTGGCCACCTTGCGACGAGTCTACCCCGTTTTGAAGTGAGTTGACTACCCCCGAAGGGGCCCACGGCCCTGGTAATTGTAACTGAAAGAACGCTTCAGTACCAGGACTGATAACCGAAGTTCCATAGGCAATCAACCTTAGTATCCATTTATGGGTACTGTCGGCACATTTTTCGGCGCGGCGCTTGACGGCTGCGCGGAACTTGCTCCAGAATGTGGCAATCTTCGAGGGAAATATGGCTTCAGAGGCAACGCGGCCGGAAAACGAGCTCACGACCTACCTTGTGGTCTGGTCAGCGCCCGACCACGGTCAAGTGGACCACCTGGTACTGGCTCCCGATGCTGACGAGGCCTGCCGGATATCCGCAGGTGAGTTGCGGAAAGCAGTAGGGAAGGAGTTCGCCTCATGGCGTCTCCGTGCGGCCTCCTGAACGGCTGCCGGACGCGCGCACAGTACTCCTGAAGTACCAGGACTTTGAGCTACTTCCGAGCGGGTGAAACGAAGGTCCGAACGGCTCGCGAGGGAGCTGATTTGGCTTGCGGGTGCTGCTATGTTGTGCTATCCATGGAAAATAGAGCCGAGTTACCGCAAGGCTCCCGACACGAGCCCGCGATACGTTCACATTAATTTCGCTTTATATAAGGAGAGGTCTGCGCCATGGAGACCGCCAACCGCAAGTTGATCCGCCCCTCGCTCGTAGAAGTAAAGGACCAGGGCAATAACAATAACAGCAAGCGCCCGGTCCCGCCCGCGCAAAAACGGGCCGTTCCGCCCGAGACTACCAACGCGGAGAACTTCTACTACGTGAAGCAGATGCAGACGAAGACGCCGATGGTCATCGTTCTGAACGACGGTGAGGAGATTCACGGCGTCATCGAGTGGTACGACCGGAACTGCCTGAAGGTCAATCGCGAGGACGCGCCGAACGTGCTGATTTACAAGCCGGCTATCAAATATCTGTACAAGGTCACCGGCTGAGCTGGTGAAGCGAGCCGGGCTAACCGCCGGCCCGGCTTCGATTCCGCAGGCGGTATTCCCTTCTCCTGCCCGCCTCATCGTAACGCCTCTTTTCCTCATCGGTTTCCGGTATGACCGGGGGAACCGGCACAGGCTTCCCATCCCGATCGATCGCCACGAACGTCAAGTATGCCGAACAGGTATGCCGCTGTTCTCCGGTAACGAGATCCTCGGTGATCATCCTCACGCCCACCTCCATAGAGGTGCGAAAGGCGCGATTTACGGACGATTTCAGGATCATCAGGCGCCCGATCTGCACCGGATGATGAAAGCTGAGGGAGTCCACCGAAGCCGTTACGACGTTCTTTCGGGCGTGCCGCATGGCCGCCATTGCGCCGGCCATGTCCACAAGGTGCATGACGCGCCCGCCGAGCAAGAAGCCGAGCGGATTGGCGTCGGTCGGAAGCGCCAACTCGGCGTAATCCGAAGCTGACTCGCGGACCGCCCTGCCCTGGGGGGCGGCCGCCGGATCCTGCCGCTCGGCGTCGCGAGCCATTGCGTTCACCTCCGGTGTGGGTTCTTGGACGCTAGGTCCGGCTGCTGCTTGCGCCGGAGATAGCTCTCGGCGTAGGCGCGCGCCTGCTTGCGGAGCACATCGCCGGGCGCCGAGCCGTTCAGGAACTTGCCGGAGCCGGCGGCGTACTCCATCACGCCGTGATCGAGTGTGGCGTGGTCGCGCTCACGGACGTAGAAGATCTTCAGAACGCCGTCCCGGTCGCCGGCAATGCTGAACCGGATGGCATCCGGCCCCGCCTCGTCTCGGAAACGCGAGCATCCGCGCGCGCTGACGTTGCAATGCTGTTCCAGGGTTTTCTGGTCCGGCATCCACTCGCGCATGGGATCGGCATGGCAGAATCCGTTGTACGGATCGCCCAGCGGGAGTCTGGGGCGGCGAGAGGTCTTGTCAGCGAAGAGCTCGATAGGGTAGAAGAAGGGACACGCCATCGGCTGCAATCGTAACATAGCAGGTGCGTGCGGCCCGGTTCCGCGCATCGGATTGCATCTAAAGCGCCCCGAGCGGCTCCAGCGAGGCGGTCAATTGTCATGAAGAATCGTTTAAATGCGCTGAAACAGATACTCGAGCAGAGGCCGGACGACACGCTGGCGCGGTATGGGCTGGCGATGGAGCACCTGAAGGGGGGCAGCCCCGAAGAGGCTGTGGCGGAGTTCCGGAAGCTGATTGCTGCGCAGCCGGACTATGCGTATGCGTACTATCACGCCGGCCGGGCGCTGGAGCGGCTCGGCCGGTTGGACGAAGCTCGGGGAATGTACCGGGACGGCATCGCACATACGACCGACGCGCACGCCAGGAGCGAGTTGCAGGCGGCGCTGGAGTTGCTGGGGTGAGTTGCAGGGCTGAAGTCCTGCACAGCCGGAAGCCTGCCCGACGGAGCCGGCGAACGCTGGGACTTGGCGGGCGCACTCAGACCCTCGCAGGCGTGGGTGCAGGCGCAAATGGCGAGCCGCGGCACCTGCTAAGTTGGTATTTATCGAAGTAGTATCGAGGGCGGGGCGGCCCGCCCAAATCCGAGGAACACATGCCAAAGACCATGCCCGCGCTGGTGAAGGCCGAAGCTGCGCCGGGGCTCGTTTTGCGCGAGGTTGAGATTCCTGCGTGCGGCCCGAATGAGGTGCTGATCCGTGTCAAGAAAACCGGCATCTGCGGAACGGATATTCACATAAACGATTGGGATGAGTGGTCGCAGCGCCGCCTGCGCCCTCCCGTTACGATAGGACACGAGTTCGTGGGCGAGATCGTGCAGGTGGGCGCGGCGGTGTCCGCTTTCCGCGTGGGCGAGACCGTCTCCGGCGAGGGTCACATCGGCTGCGGCGTGTGCTATTTCTGCCGTACCGGGCAGGGCCATATCTGCCGCAGCGTCCAGATACTCGGCGTCGACCGCAACGGCTGCTTCGCGGAGTACCTTTCGCTTCCGCAGAACAACGTCTGGCGCGTGAAGCCCGGCATCGACCCGAACGTCGCCTCCATCTTCGACCCGTTCGGCAACGCCATGCACACGGTAATGGCGCAGCCTGTGGCGGGGCGGACGGTGGCGGTAGTCGGAGCCGGACCGATCGGGCTCATGGCCGTGCTGATCGCGCGCGCGGCTGGCGCCCTGACGCTGTCGGTGATCGAGCCGATCGCGCGCAAGCGCGAGCTGGCCAAAGCGTGCGGCGCGGAGTTTACGCATGACCCGGGCGTTCCCGGCTGGCGCGAACGCTTTCTCGCCGAGACGCCAGAGGCTGTAGGCGTGGACGTGGCGCTCGAGATGTCGGGCTCCCCAGACGGCATTCACAGCGCGTTCGACATCGTGCGTCCCGGGGGCGACGTGGCGCTGCTTGGCATCCCGCCCGCGGACGTCACGCTGAACCTGTCCGATTCGATCATTTTCAAGGCGGCGCACGTGCGGGGCATCAACGGCCGCCTGATCTTCGAAACATGGTACCAGTGCGAGCGTTTCCTGCTCGATCACAAGCTGGATCTGACGCCGCTCATCACGCACCGCTTCCACTACACGCAGTTCAAGGAGGCGTTTGCGGTGCTGAACCGCGGCGAGGCGGTAAAGGTGGTCCTCGATTGGGAGTAGCTGGCTATGGCGAATGCACTAAGCTATCTCGGCGAGCAGATTGAGGCATGGAAGCAGGCGGGAACGTACCAGCGGCTGCGCGAGATGCAGTCGGCGTGCCGCCCGGTATCGACGTTCGACGGGCGCGAGGTCATTAACCTCGCATCCAACAACTACCTCGGGCTGACCGACCACCCTAAGCTCATCGAGGCGGCGGTGGAGGCGACCAAGCGCTACGGCGTGGGCACGGGCGCGGTGCGCACCATCGCCGGCACGATGAATCTGAACATGCAGCTCGAGCGGCGCATCGCGCAGTTCAAGAAGACCGAGGCGGCGGTGGTTTTCCAGTCGGGATTCGCGGCGAACTCGGGCACGGTGGCGGCGATCCTGACTCCGGACGACCACATCATCTCCGACGAGCTGAACCACGCCAGCATCATCGACGGCTGCCGGCTCTCGAAGGCGAAAATTCACGTGTTTCCGCACAAGGACACCGCGGCGGCAGAGAAGTTACTGGGCGACCTGCAATCCGTGCCCGGGCGGAAGCTGCTGATCACGGACGGCGTGTTCTCGATGGACGGGGACATAGCGCCGCTGCCGGAACTGGTGAAGGCAGCGGAGCGCTATGGCGCCATCATGATGATCGACGACGCGCATTCCTCGGGCGTGCTCGGCAAGAACGGGCGCGGCACGGTGGACCACTTCGGCCTGCACGGGCACGTGGACATCCAGGTGGGCACGCTGTCGAAAGCGATAGGCGTGCTCGGCGGGTACGTCTGCGGCAGCCGCGACCTGATCGAGTTCCTGTATCACCGCGCGCGGCCGTTTCTGTTCTCGACCTCGCATCCTCCGGGAGTGACGGCGGCGTGCATAGCGGCGTTCGACATCCTGGAGCAGGAGCCGGAGCGGATCGAGTCGCTGTGGAAAAACACGAAGTACTTCAAAGGCGAGCTTACGAAGGCCGGATTCAGCACGGGCGCAAGCGAAACGCCCATTACGCCGATCATGGTGGGCGAGGCGAAGACGGCGCACGCGTTCTCGCGGGCTCTGTTCGATGAGGGCGTGTTCGCGGTGGGAATCGGATACCCCACGGTGCCGCATGGCAAGGCGCGGATCAGGACCATCGTTACCGCGACGCACACGAAGGAGCAACTGGACCGGGCGCTGGAGGTGCTGGTGAGGGTGGGAAAGAGGATGAAGATTTTGTGAGGGCCGGCGAGCAGGCGGATCGTGATCCAGCTATGGCTGTGTGGGGCGGACCCCCCCGGCCCGCGGGCGACCCCCCGGCCGCCCATCGTGCGCTGGACCAGCGATGCTCCCGCGCGGCTGGCTAGACCAGCTCGGACGGGGTTGTATTCGATGATCTCCACTCTCGATTCGCGCACAGGCAGTTGCCTGCACCGGGGGATGCGCAAGACGACTGTACATTGGCCGCTTTTCGCCTGAATGCTAGAATGATGATTCCAGGCTCCGGGCTCCGTGCAATGGACGGCTGCAAACCCCGCCAGGTCCGGAAGGAAGCAACGGTAGCGGCGCAGTTCGTGTGCCGCGGATCACCCGGGGCCTGGTAAGATCCACCCGAGGCCGCCCCGCCCTATGTACCAGGTAATCGCCAGGAAATACAGGCCGCAGACGTTCTCCGAGCTGGTTGGCCAGGAACACGTCAAAACGACGCTGGAGAACGCGATTGCGAAGAACCGCATCGCGCACGGATACATCTTCTCCGGGCAGCGCGGCACGGGCAAGACCACCGTCGCGCGCATTCTGGCGCGATGCCTGAACTGCATCGAAGGCCCCACGGTGACGCCATGCGGCGCGTGCGCGTCGTGCCTGGAGATCGCTTCGGGCAATGCGCCGGACGTCATCGAGATCGACGCGGCGTCGAACCGCGGCATCAACGAGATGCGCGAACTGCGCGAGAACGTACGCTACCGGCCATCGCGCGACCGGTACAAGGTGTTCATCATCGACGAAGCGCACCAGATCACAAGCGAGGCGTTCAACGCGCTTCTGAAGACGCTCGAAGAACCGCCGGAGTGGGTGGTTTTCATGTTGTGCACCACCGAGGCGCACAAGATTCCAGCCACCATCGCGTCGCGATGCCAGCACTTCAGCTTCCGGTCGATCGATTTCGAAGAGATTACCGGGCGCATGGAGTGGATCTGCAAGCAGGAAGGCATCCACGCGGATGCCGAGGCGCTGGCCGTGCTGGCGCAGGCGGGCGAGGGCAGCCTGCGCGATTCGCTGTCGGCGCTCGACCAGGCGATTGCGTGCTGCGGAAACGAACTGCGCGCGGCGGATGTGCGGCCGCTGATGGGAGCTTTTTCGCTGGATGCGCTGGAGCGCGTGACCAAGGCGCTTTCGGCATCGGACCGCGCGTTGATGCTGGAAATAGTTGAAGATCTGGTCCGCAACGGCCATAACTTGCAGCACTTCGTGCGCGAGCTGGCGCGGTACTTCCGGAATTTGCTTGTCTCGAAGATCGCCGGCCTGGACAACCGGCTGATCGCGGCATCGCGGCAGGAACGCGGGCGGCTGTCGGAGACGGCGGAGGGATTCTCCGAGCAGGATTTGACGCGGCACCTGCAACTCACATTGGACCTGTACCGCGACCTGCAATTCTCGCTACAGCCACGCTTGCACCTCGAGCTGGGGCTGATCCGGCTGGTGGAAGCCGGCAAGCTGGCGTCCATTGAAGAGGTGCTGGCAAGCGTGGCTGCCGGAACACCGGTTGCGCCGGCGGCGGGCGGAGCGCCTTCCGCGGCTTCGAAGGCGAGGGCACCGGTTGCGGGCGCCGGCGCGGCGGTTTCCGCGGGTGCAGCACCGGGCGCTGCGAGCGCGGGTTCGGAAAACGGAGGCGCGGCGCCGGATTCCGCCGCAGCGGGTCTGCGCGAACGCCTGGCGGCGGCGCTGCGCGAGCAGAAGATGAGGTTCACGGCGGACGCGCTGGCGCAGTGCGAGGTAATCGAGTCCGACAACGAGATTCGCATCACGGCGCCGGAGGAGCTCCGCTTCGCGCTCGCCGAGCGCGATATCACGGCGGGGCTGAAGGCGCTCGGCGAGCGGCCGCGGAAGTTGAAGATCACGTTCTCGAACGACGCCAAAGCGAGCGGGACGCCGCAGCCCGCCGGCTCGGCGGATGACGAGGCCATGCAGCGCGCGCTGGCGCATCCCGAGGTGCAGCGTTTTCGCGAGGCATTCCCGGATTCGGCCGTGCGGGTGGCGAGAAATCTGAAGGAATAGTCCAGTTTAGGGGCGGTACACACACGCGAGGTGGTGCTGAATCACCGGTAGTTGTGCAGGCCGGGACGCGTTCGGGCCCCCCGGGTACGGTAAAATCGGAATCCTATGGATCGGATGCGCGCGATAGCGCGGCTGATCGACCACACGCTGCTCAAGCCGGAGGCGACCCGCGCGCAAATCATCACTCTATGCGCCGAAGCGCGCGAGCACGGATTCGCGAGCGTCTGCGTGAATCCGTACTGGGTTCCGCTCGCGGCCCGCGAGCTGGCGGGTTCGGGCGTGAACGTATGCACGGTGTGCGGGTTTCCGCTGGGCGCTGCCACCGGCGGCACGAAAGCCCACGAAGCCGGCGAGGCCGCGGCCGCAGGGGCGCGCGAGATCGACATGGTTATCAATGTCGGCGCGCTGCGCTCCGGCGACCACGAGGCCGTGCGGCGCGACATTGAACTGGTTGCCGCGGCAACGCACGCCGGCGGCGCGATTCTGAAGGTGATCATCGAGGCCGCGCTGCTGGAGGATTCCGAGAAGACCGCCGCGTGCGCGCTCGCGAAGGCCGCGGGCGCGGAGTTCGTGAAAACCTCCACCGGCTTCGGGCCGGGCGGCGCAACCGCGGCGGATGTCGCGCTGATGCGCGCGGCAGTCGGCCCCGAATTCGGAGTTAAAGCGGCAGGCGGAATACGCACGCTCGATGAGCTGGAAGCGATGGTCGCGGCCGGGGCGAACCGCATCGGCACAAGCTCAGGCGTCCGCATATTGCAGGCGATCCGATAATGGCCGGTTCCGCCCCCAAAGCCGTGCGTTTCCGGCAGCGAGCCGAGCTTCTCGACTTCCTTCTCGAGGTGTCGGCGGCGAGCACGGAGACGCTGACGGACCTCGACGCCCTATTGGCGAACATCGCGGAGATCGTCGGGAAGGTCATAACGTACGAGCTGTTCGCCATTCTGCTCTACAACGAGAAGAGCCGCGACCTGCGCATCCGCTTCTCCATCGGCCACCGGGAGGAGGTGATCAAGCGGCTCTCGATTCCGCTCGGCGAAGGGCTGACGGGAACGGCCGCAGCGACGCGCGAGCCCGTTCTGGTGGGCGACGTGCGCAAGGACCCGAGATATCTGAACGCGCTCGATGCGGTGCGCTCGGAGCTTGCGGTCCCGATGATCGCGCGCGGCAAGCTGGTGGGCGTTATCGACGTACAGTCTACGCAGCTCAATGCGTACTCCGAGTACGAGCGCTCGCTGCTGCGGCTGATAGCGGCGCGCGTGGCGGCCACCCTCGACAACGCGCGGCTGTACCGGCGCGTGGAGCGGCAGAACCGGATGTTCCGGATCCTGACGAAACTGTCGCAGGAATTTTCCTCGATTCTCGATCTGGACGTGCTGCTGAACCACATTGCCGTCGCGGTGAAGGCGCTGTGCAAATACGACGCGTTCAGCATTCTGCTGCTCGATGCCGAAACCGAATCGCTGCGGCACCGCTTCAGCCTGCGGTACGACAAGTGTGTCGATCTGGATCAGATCCCGCTTGGGAAAGGAATCACGGGCACCGCGGCAGTGACGCGCGAGGTGATTCGCTCCGACGACACGCTGGCCGACCCGCGGTACATAGCTTTCCATCCGGAGGTGCGGTCGGAGGTGGCCGTGCCGCTCATCGTGCGCGATAAGGTGATCGGCGTCATGGACGTGGAAAGCAACCGCGTGGCGCACTTTACGGACGATCACGTGCGCATGCTCTCGCTGCTCGCGCCGCAGATCGCCAGTTCCGTGGAGAACGCGCGGCTGTACGGCGAGATCGCGCAGCGAGAGAAGCGCATCGCCGAAGACCTGGCCGCCGCGCACGATCTACAGCTTGCGCTCCTGCCGCCCAAAGCGCCTCCCATCGAGGGCCTGGACATCGCGACCGGCTACAAGCCGGCGCGGGCGATAGGCGGCGATATCTACGACTTTTTTGCCTATCCGGACGGCAGCATGCTGGTGGCTTTCGGGGACGTGAGCGGAAAGGGCGTGGCGGCGGCGCTCTACGCGGCGCTGGCGAGCGGGTTGACCCGCACGGTTGCCCACCGGAAACGCAGTCCCGGCGACATCCTGCGCACGTTGAACAATGTGCTTCTGGAGCGGCAGGTGGACTCGCGTTACCTGACGCTCAGCCTGCTGATGTGGCCGGCGGACAGCAGGAAGGTGGTTATGGCGAACGCGGGCGGGCTTCCTCCCGTGATCTGCCGCTGCGGAGAGGTGATCAATCCCCGCGTCGAAGGCGTGCCGCTGGGCTTGCTGCCGAACCGCGAGTACGATGAGGTGACGTTCGAGACCCAGCCCGGCGATGTCCTCGTGCTCGCCTCCGACGGCATCACGGACCAGATGAACCCGGCGGGGGAAGAGTACGGGCGCAGCCGCCTGCACCAGGCGGTCCGGCGGGCGTGTTCGGGGACCGCGCAGTCCATCGTAGACGCCGTTTACGCCGATGTGGATATGTTCGACGAATGGGCGCCGCCGTTCGACGACCAGACGCTCGTAGTCATGAAGATTTCAGAACAGCCTAAATGACGACACCGTTTCACTATGAGGGCGATTCGCTCTTCTGCGAACAGACCGCCGTGCGCGACATCGCGGTGCGCGCCGGAACGCCGTGCTACATCTACTCCGCCGGCGCGATCCTGGCCGCGTATCACGCTTACGAAGACGCGCTGGACGGGCTGCCGCACCGCGTGTGCTATGCGATCAAGGCGAACTCGACGCAAGCGGTGCTGGCGCTGCTTGCGCGCGCGGGAGCGGGCTTCGACATCGTCTCCGGCGGGGAGCTGTTTCGCGCGCTGAAGGCCGGCGCGGACCCGGCGGGCATCGTATTCTCGGGCACCGGAAAGACCGCGGAGGAGATCGATTACGCGCTCGGCCACGGGATACACGCGTTCAACTGCGAGTCGGAGGCGGAACTGGCGCTCATAGATGCGATCGCTGCGCGGCGCGGCATAACGGCCCGTGCGGCCGTGCGGGTAAATCCGGACGTGAACGCGGAATCGCACCCGTACATCTGCACCGGGCTGAGGGAGAACAAGTTCGGCATCGACATCGCGGAAGTCGAGGGCGTTTACGAGCGGGCGCGCACGCTTCGCAACGTCCTGCTCGAGGGCGTGGCGTGCCATATCGGGTCGCAAATCACTTCAAGCGCGCCGGTGCTCGAAGCTCTGGACCGCATGCTGGCGCTGACTGACCGGCTGCGCGCGGCGGGCTTTCCGATCCGGCAACTGGACCTCGGCGGCGGCATCGGTATTCCTTACCGCGAAGGCGACCCCGCGCCGGATATCCCTTGCACGATGGCGGAAGTGCGGCGGCGGGTTGAAGGACGGGGGTTGACGGTCATAGTGGAGCCCGGCCGGTCTCTGGTGGCTGAAGCGGGCATTCTGGTAACGCGCGTGCTCTACAGGAAGTCGAACGGGCCGAAAGAATTCGTGATTGTAGACGCCGCGATGAACGATCTCATACGCCCGGCGCTCTATCATGCGCACCACGAGGTAATTCCGGTGCGTAAAAACGACCGGGGCACGGTCGTCGCGGATGTGGTGGGGCCGGTTTGCGAGAGCGGCGATTTTCTCGCCCGGGAGCGGGAGATGCCCGAGGCGCTGCCGGGGGATCTGCTGGCGGTCCGCACGGCCGGCGCGTACGGCTTCGTGCAGGCTTCGAACTACAACTCGCGCGTTCGGCCGGCCGAGGTGCTCGTGGAAGGGCGCCAGTGGCGGGTGGTGCGGGAGAGAGAGACATACGAAGACCTGGTCCGGGGAGAATCGGTTTAACAAATGAGTTTGTACGTAGTTCTGATTCTGGCTCTCATTCAGAGCCTGACGGAGTTTCTGCCAATCAGCAGCACGGCCCACCTGGCGCTGTCGAGATGGCTGTTCGGCTGGGGACCGGCGGGCGGCATGAGCGACCTGACGTTCGACATCGCCCTGCACATCGGCACGCTCGCCGCAACAGCGATTTACTTCTTCCGCGACTGGCTCCAGATAGCCGCGCAGGCGTTCGGCATAAAGTACGCTCCGGACGCCGAACTGGCGCAGAACCGCAACCTGCTGTGGATGCTCGCCGCGGCGACGCTGCCGGTGGGAATTCTCGGGGCGATGTTCGAGAAGTACGCCGAGACAGTGTTCCGCGGACCGCTGGTGATCGCGGCGATGATGATCGTGGTGGGCGTGGTTATGTGGATGGCCGACCGCCGCGCATTCCTCAAGAAGGGGATTGACAAGGTGTCGTGGAAAGATGCGATCTTCGTCGGTTGCGCGCAGGCGCTGGCGATCATTCCGGGGACTTCGCGCAGCGGGGCGACGATCACGGCATCGCTTTTCCGGGACATGAAACGCGATACGGCGGCGCGCTTCTCGTTCCTGCTCTCCACTCCGGCTCTCGCCGGGGCGGCGGTCATGGCCCTGCACGATGTCTATGAGGCCGGCGGCATCCCGCCCGGGCTGATGAAGGATTTCGTCGTCGGGGTTTCGGTCAGCGCCATTGGCGGGTGGCTGGTTATCGCCTGGCTCCTCCGCTTCCTGCGCACCCGAACGCTTCGCTTTTTCGTTTACTACCGCGTGATTTTTGGCATAATCATAATTGCTCTGGCTATATTTGTCCGCCGCGCCGGATGAACGTATCATCCTCGACACGGTATCCACGCCTCGGTGAGGCGGGGGGGATACTGTTCCTTGTCTTCGGGCTCCTGGTTTGGCTTAGCCTTGTTTCGTATCATCCCGAGGACCCGTCGCTGAACACGGCTTCGGCCGGCCACGCGAAGAACCTCATCGGCATCGCCGGCGCGTACGCCTCCGACCTCATGATTCAGGCCTTCGGCCTGCTCGCCTATCTTTTTCCCGTCGCTCTGTTGACGGCGGCATGGCGTTGGGTTCGCGCCCGCCCTGTGGATGCGGCGGCGGTGAAGTGCGCCGGCTGGATGCTGTTCATCCTCGCGGGCTGCGCCGGACTGGAGATCGTGCCGCGATGGCGGCTGTTCGGCGGGGCCGTCGCGTCCGGCGGCGTCGCCGGCCAGGTTGCCGGCGCCGCGCTGGTGTCGATGTTCAACGTGACCGGCGCGATCATCGTTGTCTGCGCCGCAATTCTGGCTTCGCTGTATATGGCCACGGGGTTCGAACTGGCGCACGTGTCACGTCTGTCGGGAATCGCGGCGGCGCCGGTGCGGCCCATCGCGAGCCGGTGGCGGGCCTGGCGGGACCGCCGCGGCGAAATCAAGGGCGATCCGGGACCGCGGCGCAAGCGCAACCGCCGCGAGCCGGCGCAGCCGGAAGAGCCGGTTCCCTTCCCTGTTGCCGTGCCGCCCGAGATGGAGGATGAGACGCCTCCGTTCGAGCCCGACCCCGAACCGCCGCCCGCGCCCGATTACATTCCTATACGCACGCTCGAGGAGATGCAGGAAGAGGCGGGCGCCGTGCAGGCTCCGCCCGAGCAGGAAGTCGCCGCCCCGGCAGGGCCGCGCCTGGTGGCCGAAGCGCCGCGCAAGCAGCCGAAGAAATACGAACTGCCGCCTACCGAACTGCTCAACGAGCCGCCGGGGCGAACCGCATACGACGAGGAGGAATTGCGGCAAATCGCGGCGCGGATCGAGTCGAAGTTCAAAGAGTTCAACGTGCTGGGCTCGGTGGTGCAGATCAACCCCGGCCCGGTTGTCACCACTTTCGAACTGAAGCCCGAAGCGGGCATCAAGTACAACCGCATCACCGCGCTCACGGAGGATTTGTGCCTGGGTCTTCAAGCCGAGTCCGTCATGATAGAGCGCATCCCGGGCAAGCCGACGGTCGGCATCGAGGTGCCGAACACGCGCCGCGAGTTGATCAGCCTGCGGCAGATACTCGAATCGGACGAGTTTCGAAACTCGCACTCGCACCTGACCCTCTCCCTGGGCAAGGACATCAACGGCCGGATCAAGGCCACGGCGCTGGAGACAATGCCGCACCTGCTGATAGCCGGCTCCACCGGTTCGGGCAAGAGCGTGATGCTGAACACGCTCATTATGTCGATTCTCTACAAGAGTTCCCCGGACGAGGTGCGGATGATTCTAATCGACCCGAAGCGCCTCGAGATGGGCCTCTACGAGGGGATCCCGCACCTGCTCACGCCGGTAATTACAGATCCGAAAAAGGCCACCAACGCGCTGCGCAACGCCGTGCTCGAGATGGAGCGGAGGCTGCGCCTGCTGGCTTCGCAGGGCGTGCGCAACATAGAGCAGTTCAACCGCAAGGTCGCCGAACTGCGCGCGCAGCCGATTTCGCTTTTCGAAGAAGACGAGGAACAGGCGCAAGAGGAGCCGCAACCGCTTCCGTACATACTGATCGTCATCGACGAACTGGCGGACCTGATGATGATCGAGGGCCACAACGTCGAGGCGTCCGTGACGCGGCTGGCGCAGATGGCGCGCGCGGTGGGCATGCATCTGGTGCTCGCGACGCAGCGGCCCAGCGTGGACGTAATAACGGGCCTGATCAAGGCGAATTTCCCAGCCCGGCTCAGCTTCCGCGTGGCTACGCGCGTGGACTCCCGCACCGTGCTCGACGTGATGGGGGCGGAGCACCTGCTCGGCAAGGGAGACATGCTGTTCCTGCCGCCGGGCTCGTCGCGGCTGGTGCGCGTGCACGGCGCGTTCGTGACCGAAGCCGAGATCAACCGCGTGGTGGACTTCTGGAAGCGGCAGGCGACGCCGGATTACGACCAGTCGTTCCTTATCGCCCCTCCGGAGGAAGAAGGCGACGAGCCGGAAGAAGACTTCTCCGGCGAGCGCGACCCGATGTATGAAGAGGCGGTGCGCGTGGTGATGGACATGGGTAAGGCGTCCACGTCCACTCTGCAACGGCGGCTGAGACTGGGTTACGGCAGGGCGGCACGCATTCTGGACATGATGCAGCGCGAGGGCATCATCGGGCCGCCGGACGGCTCCAAGCCGCGTGAAGTATTGAAGCGGCCGGACTGGCTGGACCGGGAGGAAGTTGAGTAACTGCGGACGGTATGCGCTCAAGTGCCAGTATCAGCCTTGACTGAGATCCCGGCTGAGACATCAGCCGGGATAACTCGCCTTCCGCTCACATCTAAGTACCCCACCGTCGCACTTAGTAAGCACAACTGTTGACACGCTCGTCCCGCTCCCACACAATCAAGTTACAAGGGGCTCAAAGGGATGCGTTCACCCGATTCACGGCGAATACTTTCGCTGCGCTCATGGCTCGCCGTATGCCCGGTTCTCCCGTGCGTGCTGTCAGGGGCGCTCGCTGCCGCCACGTTCGGCACTCCGGTTCCGATCGGCGGCCAGGCCACAGGCGTGGCCCTGGACGGGCTGCGCGGCGTTGTTTACGCAGCCAACTACACGGCAAGCCGCATAGATGTCATCTCCACGGCCGGCGGCGCGCTGAACGCTCCGATCGGTCTTTCGCACCAGCCGAACTCGCTCGCGCTCTCGATGGACGGCAGGTATCTGGCCGCCACACATGCGGACCTGCAAACGCCCGGCTACGGCGTAACGGTTATCAGTCCCGGCGACGGGGGCCGGGCAGGCGCGGCCGCGCTCGAAGACGCGCCACTGGCCATAGCTTTCGGCGCGGACGGGCAGGCGCTGGTCGTAACCAGCAGCAGCTTCGTGTTGCTCGACCCCGCAACGGGCTCGACGCAGGTGTTCGCGAGCGTTTACTCGCTCGCAGCGAACACCACGCCGGTTCCCGCCGCGGTTCCGGCTGCGTTCTCCGCCGCATCGCTTGCCGCCTCGGGCGACGGCTCCGTCATCTACGGCATCGGCCGCGTGCAGGACGACGCCGCGCGCGCACTCGTTTTCGCGTATTCGCCAGCTGCCCACGAGTTCAGGATGTCGTTGTGGGCGCCGGCTCCCGCCGGCCCGCTCGCTATCAGCGCGAGCAGCGACGGCTCGCTGTTCATGGCCGGCCCGAACCTCTACGAACCGGACGGAGTCGTGCTGGCGCGTTTCCCGGGCGAGGAGGTGATTGGCGGGAGCGCCATCGACAGCGCGCACGACGTCGTCTACATTCAGGCGACAGCCCCGGGCGCGCAGCCGCAGCTCGTCATAGCCGACGCGGACAACCTGACTGTCCGCGAGCGGCTGCTCCTCCCCGCAAGCCTTTCCGGCAGCACCGCAATCGATGCGCCGGGAGGTGTGATTTACGGAGCATATGCCGCCGGCGTGCTGGCGATGCCCGTCGGATCGCTAAATCAGTATGACCGGATCGCTACAGTCAGCCAGAACATGCTGTTCTCCGGAAGCTGGTGCCAGCACGGCAACTCGGCTCGCGACTTCCGTGTGGAGAACCCGGGCGGCGGCAGCACCGCGTTTACGGTCTCGGTTAGCCAGCCCGGCGTGACGGTGTCGGCATCTTCGCCGGTGACACCGGCCCTGGTCACCATCAACGTCGACCCGAACGTCTTCCGCGGCACGCCAGGCACCATCGAAGTACCCATCACGATCACGTCGCCGGCGGCGGTGAACGTCATCCCCCCTGTCGAGCTGCACATCAACGTCCGCGAGCCGGATCAGCGCGGGGCGGTCTTCGGCGTGCCGGGGGATCTTGTTGACATTCTGCCCGACCCCATCCGCAATCGCTTTTACGTTCTACGCCAGGATGCGAACGAGGTGCAGATTTACGACGGCGCCACGTTCCAGCTTACCGGAACGCTTCGCACCGGCAACACCCCGCGCACCATGGCGCTCACCAGCGACAACAGGTATCTGCTCGTCGGCTGCGACAACTCCGAGGTGGCGCAGGTCTTCGACCTCGACACGTTCCGGATCCACAAGCGCATCGTGTTTCCGCGCGGGCATTTCCCGCGGTCGATTGCCGTCTGCAAGAACGTGATTCTCGCGGCCTGCCACGGCGCCGGCGTCGGATACAGGAACACCATCGACCGCATTTTCTTCGAGAGCGGCTTTGCCGCCGAGGTGCCCAACCTTGGCCTGTTCCCGGTCGCGATCGACCTCAACACCGCGCTTACGCCGTCTCCCGCCGCCGGCATCATCTTCGGCGCGATGGCGAACGGAACCGTGCTCGTATACAACCTGGCATCGGACACGTTCACCGTGTACAGCGGCACCTGCTACGGCGCGCGCGGCAGCGTAACCGTGATCTCGGATCACTCCTTCGCCGCCGGCCCATGCATTTTCGACACCTCGCTCGGCCTGGTCCACAGGTTCGATGAGAGCTTCGGCATCCCCTCGGGCTTCACCGTGCACGGCGCTTTCGGTATTCGAACCACGGCTTTCAGCCCGTTCGGTCCCGGATTCATACAGCGCTTCGACCTCTGCACCGGGTCCATCGCGGGCCTTATCCGCATCAGCGAGGCCCCGGTGCTGCCCGATGAGAAGCGCACTCTGTTTCCCCGTACGCTCGCGCCTCTTCCGAACGGCGAGGCCATAGTCTCGCTGACCACTTCCGGGTTCACAGTGCTGCCGTGGGACTACGAAGCGGCGGAGAACGCACCACAGATCAACTCGGCAGTCAATGCGGCCGATTTCTCGAGCGCGGTCGCGCCCGGGGGACTCATCTCGATCTTCGGCAGCAACCTCAGCTCCGTGACGGCATCGGCCGGCGGCGCGCCCCTGCCGGGCATCCTGGGCGATACGTGCGTCACCGTGAACGAGCAGATCGCTCCGCTTCTGTACGTCTCGCCGAACCAGATCAACGCTCAACTGCCGTTCGAGATCACAGGCACGGCATCGCTCATCCTGCACGGGCCGGCGGCGGTGAGCCAGCCGTTCGAGTTCGAAACGACGCCGTATGCTCCGGCGCTGTTCCGCGTGCCGGTGCAGGGCTGGAGCCAGACGTATCCAACGGTGATCCGCCGCGACAACGGGCAGATCGTAACGTTGTCGAACCCCATCCACCTCGACGACTGGCTGGAGATTTACGCCACCGGCATGGGCCAGGTCTATCCACCCGTCCAGACCGGCGAAGCCGGCCTTTCCGACCCGCTCTCAGTGGTGCTGGCACAGCCGCTCGTGATGCTGGGCGGCACGGTGCTGCCGGTGTATTACGCCGGTCTGGCGCCGGGTTCGGTGGGCTTATACCAGATCAACGTCAAGGTGCCATTCAAGAACGTGCAGACGGGCATGGAGGTTCCGCTCTCGATAACTCAGGGCGGGTACACGACAACGGTGAAGGTTCGTGTGGTCGAGTAACCGGGGCTACGGATATGAGACTGATTCTGCTAGCAATTGCGTCCGTCGGGGCGTGCTTCGCGCAGGAGTGGGAGATGGGCGGCGGCGCCGGGGCTGCGGTCTATCCCAGCGTGAGCCTGTATCGCAACGGGGCCGAGGCCAAAGCGGGATTCAAGACGAGCGCGGCTTTCGCGGTGTTCGGAATCCAGAACATGTACGAACACGTCGGCGGCGAAATACGCTACACGTTCCAGTTCACGGATGCCAAAGTGACGTTTGGCGGCGTCGAGGCGGCGTTTCCCGCGCAGACGCACGCATTCAGCTACTCGGTGCTCGTATTCATGACGCGCCGCGATGCGGCGGTGCGGCCATACGTGCTCGCCGGAGGCGGGGGCAAGGTCTATTGGGGCACGGGCGAGCAGCAGGCCGCCGCGCCGCCCAACGCGGAATTCGCCATCTTGACGCAAACCAGCCAGATCGTCGGCATGGCGACTTTCGGGGGCGGCCTCAGCATCCGGGTATCGGACCGCGTAAGGCTGATGTTCGACCTGCGGGATGACCTGACGCCATTCCCTAAGGACGTCATAGCGCCGGTGCCGGGGACCAGGGAAGATGGCTGGCTGCACAGCATTGTGCCTACGGTGAACATCAGCGTGGGGCTATAGAGGCGGCTTCGGCCGCCAGGGACGCGGAACCGGGGCGAGCCCGTCGCCGCACCATGCCCCTGCGGGACCCCTGGCTCCCGCGCGCCAACCCGCACAAGGCGCTTCCAACCGCCTTCCGGCAATGCTATCGTAGTTGATCGCGCATGCCAGAGGAGTGTTGTGACACGGAGTCGCCCGCCGCGGGAATAAAAGGCCCCGAGCAATCCCCGGAAGTGTTCTTCGAACTTCAGGCGTTCCGGTTTCATTTCCGGGCCAGCGACTCGATCTACTTCCCGCCCGGCAAGTCCGGAAACATCGTGCGCGGCGCGTTCGGCACGATATTCAAGCAGCAGACGTGCATCTCGGATTGCCACGACAAGCGCGACTGCGATCAGCGAGCCTCCTGCACCTACGCGCGCATCTTCGAACCCGTGAGGCCCGGCGGCGGCCCAAGCGGCCTGCGGGACTGGCCGCGGCCCTTCGTCTTCCGCGCCGCGCACCTGGACGGCCGCATCATCGAACCAGGACGCCCGTTCCACTTCGACGTACACCTGTTCGACCTGAAAGATCCCTCCGCGGTGTATTTCGTCCTCGCCTTCGCCGAACTGGCGCGCGAAGGCATCGGCCCGCGCCGCGGCCGCGCCGCTCTGGCGCGGGTCGATCAGCTCGACTCCAAGGGCCGGCCGTGCGGCCAGATCTACAACGGGCATACCTTCCTGGCGAAAGATCTCGCCCCACCGATAAGGCTGCAACTGGACGGCCCGATCCAACCCGTCTCGAAGGTGCTGGTGCGTTTCCTTACACCCACGGAGCTGAAACACGGCCAGGTGCTGGCCGCCAAGCCTGAGTTTCCCATCCTGCTTGGCCGCATCCGCGACCGCATAAGCACGCTGCGGGCGCTGTACGGAGCCGGCCCGCTCGACATCGATTTCTCCGGCATGGGCGAACGCGCGGCCGCTGTGGCGATGACCCATTGCGCCATCGATTACACGGAGGTTGAGCGAAAATCCGCGCGCACGGGCGAAAGGCATCCACTGGGCGGCTTTGTCGGTGAGGCCCGGTATGAGGGCCCGCTGGGCGAGTTCATGCCGTGGCTGAAGGCCGCGCCATGGGTCGGCGTCGGCCGGCAGACTGTGTGGGGCAAGGGAGTGATCGAGGTAATTCAGGGTTAGCAAACCCGGCGCGCCCACCGCGGGCGGCATCCCGCAGCGCTGCTGGGTGGATGTGCGGCAGCGCTCCCGCCGGAGCCGCCGGGCGGTGCGCACGAGAGCCGGAGCCCCTTACGTTGTCGCGGGACCGGTGCGGGGCGCCGTGCGCAGTCACATTCTTTCCCAGCGTCACGGCCGAAAACCGGCGCCGGACTATTTGCGAGATCGCTGCTCGACGACGGCCGGCTACTCCTTCGGCTCTTCGGATTTCTTCGCGGCGCTCTGCTCCGAAGCCCCGCCGCGGGTGTACACGATCTTCTTCGTCTGGCCGCCGCAGGCGCCGACTACCTTGCCTTCCGCTTCCGCTTCCTTATCGACGATCTCCAGCGTGTACTTCCGGACGCCCTTTGCTTCCAGCTTCTTCTCGATCTCCGCTTTCAACTCGTCACAGCTCTTCGCAGCCGGAGCCTGCGCCTGCTCGGGCGCCTGCGCGGGCTCTTGAGCGTAGGCGCACACCGATGCAAACAGCACAACGGCGGACGCCGCCAAAAGGGTTTTCATGTTCGTCTCCGCTTCAGTGGCCGGCTTTATCCGGCGGCACTCGTGATGCGCCCCGGTTACCGCGCCTGGGAAATCATATCACAATGTTAATGTTCAGACACCGGGAACAGTAAGCCGCCCGCACCGGAAGGTGCGGGACGGCCAACCGGCAATTCGAAGCGATCAGTCGATCACCACGGACCGCGCGGCTTTGACGGCCGGGTGTTCCCGCAATTGGGAAAGCACCGGCTCCGCGACGGCGCCGTCGGTCTCGACGACCGCCAGGGCTTCGAGGGGCTCCCCTGGTTTGGCGGGTTCGTCGCGGCGCCCGAGCGAGAAGTTCGCGATGTTGACTCCGTTGCGGCCGAGCACGGTGCCGACGTGGCCGATCACGCCCGGCACATCCTGGTTCTTCATGAACAGCAGGTGGCCCGAGAGCGGCGCTTCGCAATAAATGCCGTCGACGCGCATCAGCCGGGGCTTGCCGAGAACCAGAGCGCCCTCAACCGCGGTGACTCCGGTGTCGGTCTCGATCTCGACGGTAATCGAGTCAACGTGGGCGGCCTTATGCGCATGCTGCTCAGATACGGTGAGCCCGCGCTCGGTGGCTATCTGAAGAGCGTTCACCAGCGTCGCGCGGCGCGACAGCCACCGGTTCAACATGCCTACCAGCCCGGAATTGCGCAGCAGATGTGTGCTGCCGTCGCCCGCTTTACCGGAGTAAATCAGCTTCACGGCTTTCGGGTTACCGGAGGCCACCTGCGCGGCGAAACTGCCCAGCCGCTCGGCAAGCGCCATATAGGGCCCCGCCACGCGGTACTGGTCAGGCGTGAGCGCCGGCATATTGACCGCATTCAGCGCCACACCGTGTTTCAGGTAATCCACCACCTGTTCGGCGATGCGGACGCCCACCAGTTCCTGGGCTTCTTCGGTGGAGCCCGCGATGTGGGGAGTCGCAACCACGCTGTCTATCTCGAACAGCTTGAAGCCGGGGGGCGGCGGCTCCGGCGTGAAGACGTCGAGCGCGGCGCCGGCGAGCTTTCCCGATGCCAGCGCGCCGGCGAGCGCATCCTGATCTATCAGCTCGCCGCGGGCGCAGTTCACCAGCCGGGCGCCGTTCTTCATCTTCGCGATCGCGGCGGCGGAGATGAAGCCTCGCGTTTCCGGCGTGAGCGCCACGTGCAGCGTTATGTAGTCGCTCTCGGCAAAAAGCCTGTCGAGATTGACAACCTCGATGCCCAGGTCCTCCGCCACCTGCGGGCTGACGTAGGGATCGCTTCCGATCACTCGCATGTCGAAGGCCAGACCGCGGCGCACCACTTCGCGCCCGATGCTGCCCAGCCCGACGACGCCGAGCGTCTTGCCGCGAATTTCGTTGCCGAGGAACTTCTTCTTTTCCCACTTGCCGGACTTCGTCGATGCCGTGGCCTGCGGAATCGAGCGCGCCATGGCGAGCATCAGCGCGAAGGTGTGCTCGGCCACGGACACGGCATTGCCGCCCGGCGTGTTCATCACGATGATTCCGGCGGCGGTGGCGGCGTTGAGGTCGACGTTGTCCACCCCCACTCCGGCGCGGCCGATCACGCGCAGGCGCGGCGCTTTCTCCAGCACCTCGCGCGTCACCTTGACGGCGCTGCGGACCAGCAGCGCGTCAGCGTCCGGCAACTGGGACAGATACTCCTTGGGATTCGAGATGCGCACTTCCCATCCGGGCTGGCGCAGGATGTTGAGGCCGGCTTCGGCCATCGGTTCGGCGACGAGGATGTTCATGACTACGCCCCCGCCGCTTTCTGCTTCGCGGCTTCCATGTACACCTTCTGGACGGCCGCCACGCCTTTGCCGAACTCAACCGGAATGCCGTTCGAAGCCAGTATGATCTCGAGAGCCGCGATGACCGCGAACAGGTCTGCGAAATCGAAGTAACCCAGGTGCGCGATGCGGAAGATCTTGCCCTTCATCGTGCCCTGCCCGTTCGCGATGATGGCGCCGAAACGGTTGCGGAACTCCTTCACAATGACGCCTGAGTCCATGCCCGCGGGCGCCTTGATGGCAGTCACAGACGAGCCGGGCGAGCCGGCGGCGAACAACTCCAGGCCGAGCGCCCGCGCCGCATCGCGCGTTGCGCGGGCGAGCAACTGCGCGTTGGCGACGAGATTCGGCATGCCGATACGCTTGATGTATTCGAGCGCCGCGCCGAGCGCCAGGATGAGGCTCGTGGCGGGCGTCCAGCTCGATTCGCCCGCGTCCGCGCTCTTCTTTTCCTTCTTAAGGTTGAAGTAGTAATGCGGCAGGTTCGATGTTTCGGCGTGCTTCCAGGCCTTGGGGCTTACGACGAGAAAACCGAGGCCCGGCGGAATCATGAATGCCTTCTGGGAGCCGCCAACCAGGGCGTCTATGCCCCAGCCCGCGATGTCGAGCGGCATGGTGCCGATGCCAGTGATGCCGTCAACCACGAAGATGGCGTCCGTTTTCGCGATGGCGCGGCCCATGGCCTCGACGTCGTGCGCGACACCCGTAGAGGTCTCCGAAGCCTGCACGAAAACGCCGCGGGCCTGCGGATTCTCCTTAAGCGCAGCCTCGACGCGCTCCGGCGTCACCACGTCACCGTATTCCGCCTTGAGCACGACAGAGTCGAGCCCGTAGGCGGCCGTCATGTCGACCCAGCGCTCGCCGAATTTGCCGGCCGAACAGACGATGACGCGATCGCCGCGTGAAAACAGATTCGAAACCGCGGCTTCCATCGCACCCGAACCCGAAGACGCGAACACGAGCACGTCGTTGGTGGTGCCGAGCAGGTCCTTGAGGTCCTGGAGCGCGGTTCGATACACTTTGCGGAAATCCTCCGTCCGGTGGTGGATGTCGGAGGCCATCATTGCCTGGAGGGCGCCCGGATAGAGGGGCGTCGGGCCAGGCGTCAGAAGACGCTGTTTGGTTATATACATGGCGGTGGGTTCATTGAGAATAACACAAAACGAGCAGTTTGGAGCGCTGGGCACGCCCGGGCGGGCTCGCGGCGCCGAAGCTGCACGGGCCGCGGCCGCCGGCCCCATGGCGGCGGGAACCGAATCCCCGCCCGCTTCGAGCACCGCCGGCCCGTTTCGCGGCAAGGATCCGCCCTGGACCGGGCGGGCCGCGGATAAGAGCCGCGGCAGCCGTCATCGGACGGAGCCGAGGTCTTTGTGAGTTTACAGATTGCTGTACGGGCGCGAGTGAAATGGCGCCGGAGGCAAGCAGCGCCCTGGCTGGCTGCCGGAGCGATTTGCGCCCGTCTGAGTGTTAGTCAGATATATACTCAGGAGGATGGAGGTTACTGAGTGCGCAAGCTGGTTCTTCCAATACTCATTCTCGCGTGGACTTTCACTCCCGTGACTTCTAAAGCGGCCAATATTGTCGACAACTCCAGTTTCGAGAGCGGACTGGCTCCCTGGTCGGTTACCGGGTTGTACACCATCAGCATGGTTTACCATCACGACGGCAGCCGGGCGATGCTCGGAGGCGGCTATGGCAACCCAACAACAATAAGCCAGACGATCGCCACGATACCGGGCCAGCGCTACACTTTGTCGTTCTGGCTGATGAACCTCAGCAGATACCCACCCACTCTCACTCAGGTTTCCTGGGGACCCGAAACTGTTCTGACGCTTACCGATCAGCCATTTTGGGTCCCCTCTGTTCCCTCCTCGGAACTCTGGCACAACTACGTCGTGCCGTCACTGGAAGCCACCGGAACGAGCACTGTTTTGTCGTTCACAATCGCCAGCAACAGCGGCCTCTGCCTTGACGCGGTTTCTCTGGAGCCCATCGAGGCTGGTGTGCCGGAACCTGCCAGCGCCGTTCTCCTCGGAGCGGCTCTGTTTGTCGTGTTCGGCCTGCGCCGCACGTTGTTCCGGCTCCGGTCCCCGGTATCGTTAAGATCCTGAACTCCGGCTCGAGTCAGATTTCAGGGCGCATGGAGCGCCGAAGCGGCCACAAGACCGCGCCGTTCGCACCAGCCTGGGTCCGGCTTTGAAACGAGCCGTACTCCCGCGTCTGCGCGCCGCGCCGGATGCCAGCATCGCCGCCGCGTTATCTGTAAACTGTGCCGTTATGAGCCTGCTCGACCGCGTACAGAAGGACATGACCGAGGCCATGAAGGCGCGCGATGAGGCGCGCCTCGGCGCGCTGCGCATGATTAAGTCCGCGCTGAAGAAACATGAAGTGGACGCAATGAAGCCGCTGGATGAGAAGAGCGAAATTCAGGTGCTCGGCACCATCATCAAGCAGCGCAGGGAGGCGGCGGACATCTTCCGCAAGGCTGGACGCGAGGAACTCGCCGCCAAGGAAGAAGCCGAACTCAAGGTCGCGGAGGCCTATATGCCTGCCGGCGCGACCGGCGAGGAAATGGACGCGGCAATCGACGCCGCGCTCGCCGAAACCGGCGTAACCTCGCTGAAGCAGATGGGCGTTGTCATGAAAGCCGCCCAGGCGAAACTGGCCGGCAAGCGAGTGGACGGGAAGGTGTTGAGCGACAGGGTAAGGGCGAGACTCAGCTAGGGCGTCCCGCCTGAGCGGAGTTCCGCGCGCCGGACGAACCTCACTCGCAGCAGCCGGCAGCTACTGCCGCAAAATATCCGCGCGCAATAGTTGCCAGTCCGGCAGTTCATAGGCGCGCAGTTTCGTCTTGAGCGGCACCCGAATGTCCTGAGCCTCGTACGGGCCCAGGCGCGTGGTGAACTCGAAGCTTGCCACCGGCTCGTCAGTCGACGCCGAGGTTCGGGCGCGCAAATCGGCTTTGGCTTTGATGTCTCCCAGGTCCGCGGCGGAGTGATTCACGATTACGAACCGGAGCATCGGTTTTTGATCTTTCTCCTCGCTCAGCCGGAAACCCGTGATTTCGAGGTTCTTTAGGACCGGGTCCGCCTGCGCCGCGCCGCCGGCGTTCTCGAGCGCCGCCACTCCGCCTGGTGCGGGAGCCGGCGCACGCCGGTGCAGCACGCCGGAACGCACAACAACAAGAACGGCCATTACGATCACGAGCATCGCCAGGGCGCCGATCAGCGATTGCAGCCACGGCCGTCCCGCACGTTTCGGCGCCAGGGCCGCTGCGGAGGCGGATGGTTGACCACCCGCGGGTTTCGTCGCGGAGACGCCGGGTGGCAAAGCGGCTTCAGGTGGTTGGGTCTCGCCGGTCTCCGCGGGCTTTGCTTCAGCCGATGCGGAAGCGCATTTCGGGCACTCGGAATAGGAGGGTGGGACCTCGGTCCCACACTTCGGGCAAATCCATGTGAACACGAGCCCAATTTAGCTCAGGCGCGGAGCACTTTGCCTCCCCCGGCGCTGAACTCGTCGCGGGCGGCGGCGCCCACACTGAACGTCAGCCGCCCTTCAGAGCCGTCGTAGCCTACGGAAACCGTGTCGCCGTCGTGGACCTTGCCGCTCAGCAACAGACGCGCCAGCGGCGTCTCCAATTCCTTCTGGATGGCTCTTTTGAGCGGCCGCGCGCCGTAGTTCGGGTCGTAGCCGGTGCGGACCAGGTGCGTACGGGCGCCATCCGTCAGTTCCAGGACGATATGCCGCTCGGCAAGCCGCTGTCGCAGTTGCCCGAGCTGTATCTCCACGATCTGCTTTAGATGGGCTTCGGTCAACGAGTGGAAAACGATGATCTCGTCCACGCGGTTCAGGAACTCGGGCCGGAACTGCCGCCGCAGCTCTTCGATCACCGCGTCCTTCATGGAATCGTACCCGGCGCCGTCGAACGCGCCCTTGTACTCAAGAATGCGATGGCTGCCCGCGTTCGATGTCATTATGACGATGGTGTTCTTGAAATCCACCGTGCGGCCCTGGCCATCCGTTAGGCGCCCGTCATCGAGAATCTGTAACAGCACGTTGAAGACGTCGTGGTGCGCCTTTTCGATCTCGTCGAACAGGATCACCGAGTACGGGCGCCGGCGCACAGCTTCGGTCAACTGCCCGCCCTCCTCGAAACCGATATATCCCGGAGGCGCGCCGATCAGCCGCGCCACAGTGTGCTTCTCCTGATACTCGGTCATGTCGATGCGGATCATCGCCCGCTCGTCGTCGAAGAGGAATTCGGCGAGAGCGCGCGCCAGCTCCGTTTTCCCGACGCCCGTGGGACCGAGAAAAATGAAGCTGCCGATCGGCCGTTTGGGATCTTTCAGGCCCGAACGCGCGCGTATTACGGCTTCGGCCACCGCCGTGACGGCCTCGTCCTGGCCGACGACGCGCTTGTGCAGTTCGTCTTCCAGATGCGTCAGCTTTCCGATCTCACCTTCGAGCAGCTTGGTGACCGGGATGCCGGTCCAGCGGCTGACCACGGCGGCTATGTCGTCCTCATCCACTTCCTCCTTGATGAGGCGGTCGCCGCCGGCGCGCGCTGCAAGCCTGGCCTGCTCGGCTTCGAGCTGCGACTCCAACTGTTTCAGCGTGCCGTACTGCAACTCGGCGGCCTTGTTGTAATCGTAAGCGCGCTGCGCCTGCTCGATCTCCACGCGCGTCTGCTCGATCTTTTCCTTGAGTTCGCGAACGTGGCCCGCGGCGCCCTTCTCCTCCTGCCACCGGGCGTTGAGCGCGTCGGCTTCCGCGCGGACGTCGGCCAGCTCCTTTTCGAGCTTCGCCAGGCGCTCTTTCGATGCCGCGTCAGTCTCTTTCTTCAGCGCCTCGCGCTCGATCTCGAGCTGCATGATGCGCCGCATTCGCTCGTCCAACTCCGTCGGCATCGAATCCATTTCGGTGCGGAGCCGCGCGGCGGCTTCGTCGACAAGATCAATGGCCTTATCGGGCAGGAAACGGTCCGTGATGTAACGGTTCGAAAGCACAGCCGCCGCCACAAGCGCTGCGTCCTTGATGCGGACACCGTGATGCACTTCGTAGCGCTCGCGCAGTCCGCGCAGGATGGAGATGGTGTCCTCAACCGAGGGCTGGTCCACCAGCACCGGCTGGAAGCGGCGCTCAAGCGCGGCGTCCTTCTCGATGTGCTTGCGGTACTCGTCGAGTGTGGTCGCGCCGATGGCGTGCAACTCGCCTCGCGCGAGCATCGGCTTGAGCAGGTTGCTGGCGTCCATCGAGCCTTCCGCCCGGCCCGCGCCGACGACCGTATGAAGCTCGTCAATGAACAGAATGATGCCGCCCTCGGAGGATTGGACCTCTTTCAGTACCGCCTTGAGGCGCTCCTCGAACTCGCCGCGGTACTTCGCGCCCGCGACCAGCGCGCCCATATCCAGCGCCACCACCCGCTTGTTCTTAAGTCCTTCGGGAACATCGCCGCGGACGATGCGCTGCGCGAGGCCTTCCACAATGGCCGTCTTGCCGACGCCGGGTTCGCCGATCAGTACCGGGTTGTTCTTAGTGCGCCGCGACAGCACTTGCATCACGCGGCGGATCTCGTCGTCGCGGCCGATCACGGGGTCGAGTTTGCCCTGCTCCGCGAGTTTCGTCAGGTCGCGCCCGTAGCGCTCAAGTGCCTGGTACGTAGCCTCGGGATTCTGCGACGTGACACGCTGGCTCCCGCGGACTTCGGCAAGAGCGCGCATCAGACGGTCGCGCGTGAGGCCGGATTCCTTCAGGATTCGCCCTGCCGCGCCAGCGTCTTCGGTCATCGGCAACAGCAGGTGTTCCACGGAGATGTACTCGTCTTTAAGCGCGCGGGCGGCGTCCTCAGCTTGTGTAAATAAGCGGTTCAGGCGCCCGGTGACATAGATCTGGTCCGGCGGGCCGCTCGGCCCGGAGACTTTCGGCAGCCGCGCCAGCTCCTGCTCAAGGCGGGTTCGGATGCTCTGCGTGTTCAGGCCGGCCTTGGCGAGAATGGCCGGAGCGAGACCGCCCTCCTGATCCAGGAGTGCGGCCAGCAGGTGCTCGATTTCGATCTGCTGGTTGCCGTTCCGGACGGCGAGTCCCTGAGCGGCGCGTAGAGCTTCCTGAGCCTTTTCGGTTAGGCGGTTCGGATCCATGACTTGAGTATAGCACTATCAAAGAATATGCTCAATTACGACTAAAGCCACTGGTAAACGCGTCTCCGCTCACGTGTTTTCAATCGAATACGGTTGCAGAACCGCCTCTGCGTCGCCAAAAGGCGATGCCCTACTGGCACCTGAGTGCTATGACCGGATCCACCCGCGCGGCCCGCAGCGCCGGCAGGCAACTCGCGAGCACCGCTACGAGGCCCAGGAAGACGGCCGCGCCGGCGAAGGTGACGGGGTCTGCCGCGCTCACCTGGAAGAGCATGCCGCTCACCAGGCGCGCCGCGGCGAACGCCACAGCAATCCCCAACGCGAGCCCCGGAAAAGTCATAGCCAGGCCCTGCCGCACCACCAGCCCGACTACGGCCGCCGGTCTGGCCCCCAGCGCCACGCGAATGCCCATCTCGTGGATACGCTGGCTCACGGCGTAGCTCATCACGCTGTACAGCCCCACGGCCGAAAGCAGCAGGCACACCAGTCCGACCGCGGTCAGCAGCGTCGCGGCCACTTTCTGCGCATAGAGTGATGCGCCAATGGCGTCGCCCATCCGGCTGGTGTTGAACACGGCATCCTGATTGAGCGCGAGCGCCTCCCGCTGTAGCACGGGTGTCATGTTCATCGGGTCTCCCACGGTCTTGAGCACGACGGAGAAGTTCAGACCGGGCCTGAACCATTGATCGAATGGGATGTAGAAGTACGGCATCGGCGCCTCGAGCGGTGTGTGGTACTTGCTGTCCTTCACCATACCGACAACCGTCACGTCGTTGTTCTCCATCCGCAGCTTGCGGCCGATCGGGTTGCCGCCCCCGAAGAACCGGCGCGCGAAGGTCTCGTTCACAACGATGACCAACGGCTTGCCGGGCTCGTCCTGGGCGGTGAAATCGCGGCCCTCAAGCAGCGGAATGCCCATCAGCTTGAAGTAACCCGGAGGCACCGTCGAGCGGTGAATGAACATTTGCTCATTCGGCGCCGGCACGTAGCCCGGAATATCCATAAGATGCCAAGGGCTCGACCCTGCGACGCTCGCGAGCGGCACCGAGTCCGAGTAAGTCATGCCGACGACGCCCGGTTGAGCCTTCATGCGCTCGCGGAGCATGCGGCAGAACCGGTGCTGTTCTTCGGCCGTGTACCCCGCGTTCGACAGATAGAACTGCGAAACCGAGGCGTTGCGGATGTCGAAGCCCGGGTCGACCGCGTTCGCGTTTTTGAAGCTGCGGTGGAACAGCCCCGCGCCGATCATCGCGACCATGGCCAGCGCGACCTCCGCAACCACCAGCAACCCACGCAGTTTGTGGGACTCGGTTCCCGCTCCGGCGCCCCTCCCGCCTTCCTTTAGCGTCTCGTTCAGGCCGGCGCGGGCCGACATAAGCGCCGGCATGGTGCCGGAGATCAGCGTCGCCGCGGCCGCGAGGGCCACTGTAAATCCCAACGTCGGCCAGTTCAGGTATCCGCCCAACCGCAGCGGCACGTCGATCTTGGGGAGCAGCGAGACCAGCGTCTGCCCCAGCCACAGCACCAGAATCGCACCCGCCGCCGCTCCCGCCGACGCCAGCATCAGCGTCTCGGTCAGCAGTTGTTTCGCAAGCTGCCGCCTCTGCGCGCCCAGCGCCAGCCGCAGCGCGAATTCCGGCTGCCGCGCCACCGCCCGCGCAAGCAGGAGGTTCGCGACGTTGGCGCAGACGATCAGCAGCAGGAGCACGCAAACGGCCATGAGGATGCGCAGCGGCTTCAACAGCAATCCCTGCGCGCCCAGGTGCCCCGCCCAAACCGGCACCACATTGGCCTCCACGCCCCTGTTGGTGCGCGGGTACATCCCCGCGAGCCGCCGCGCGAGCGCGGCAACCTCGGCACGCATCTGCTCGATGGTGACGCCCGGCTTCAGCCGGACGATGGTGGCGGTGATGTCGCGTGTTCCGCGGTAAGCGAGCGTTCCGGTGCCAGTCCCCATGGACGTCGCCATCGTGATGGGCATCCATACGTCGAACAGTACACCGACGGTAGTACCGCTGAACTCCGGCGGGGCTACGCCGACAATGGTGAGTTCGTTCCTGTTCAGCCGGATGGTTTTTCCGAGCACGCCTGGATCCGAGTGATACCGGTTGCGCCACATGTTGTAGCTGATCACCGCCACCGGATACGCGCCGGCCTTATTGCCGCCTTCTTCGGGCGTGAAGGACCGCCCGATGAACGGCTTCACGCCAAGCACGTCGAAATAGTTGGCCGAAACGAGTTCGGCCCATGCACGCTCCGTCTTGCCGTTCTGTCCGACGCTGAGCGGGGTGAAACGGGCAATGGCCACCCCGGAGGCTAACTTCAGGTTGTCGCGGTAATCGCGGTAGTCGGTGTAGGAAGTGTTGACCAGGATTTCGCCACCGGAGACCGTCTCTATCAGCGCGAGGCTGTTGACGTCCCGCACGCCGGGAAATGGGTGCAGCAGGACAGCATCAATCCACGAGAACACGGTCGCGTTCACGGCGATGCCCAGCGCCAGCGTGAGCACCGCGACGATGGTGAAACCAGGATTGTTTTTCAACATTCTGAGGCCGAACCGGACGTCGCGCATGCCTGATGAGACGCAATTCCGGTTCCGAGCCTAAGTTGTTGTAAACGCCGCCGCTTCAGGCAGCACTCGTGTGCACTTCCGAGACACGGTGTCCGAAACCGGACAGCCGGCGCTACCGCCGGCCGCCGCCCGTTTTCGCACGAGCCCTTCCGGCATGGTTCACCCCAGCCGGGTGATCGTGCACCGGCTGCCGAAGTGCGCCCACTGCGCCGTTGAAGTCGCACCCCGCGAACGGAGCCGTGGTTGAGGAAGTTGCGTAGGTCACGAGCGGCGCGCAAGGACTCGCCGCCGTGACCGCTTTTTGCTTGCGGGGGAACGGCTGAAATCGAGATTCGCCTAAAAATGTAACGGGCGCGCGGTTCCTGTGCCGCGCGCCCGCCATCCGAGATGCGACTGAATGTCGCCCTATTGCGCAGTCGAAGCGTAGCTGTTCAGCACGCGAAGATAATTGGCGCGAAGGAAAGCATTCGGATCTTTCACCGACTTCTGGCTCATCGAGCCCTGCATCTGCCGCACGCTGTCGTACTCGTGCGCCTGCATCCACGCCAGCATATCCTTCTGCACGGAAGCGATGTGCCCGATTCCCTGCTTCAGAATGGCCGAGGTCATCATTGCGACCTTCGCTCCGGCCATCATCGACTTCAAAACGTCTTCCGCAGTGTGGACGCCGCCGGTAATGGCGAGGTCCGCCTTCACCTGCCCGTACAGGATGGCTACCCAGTGCAGCCGAAGCAGCAGTTCGCTCGAATCCGACAGGTGCAGCCGCGGAACAACCTCGAGCGATTCGATATCGAAGTCCGGCTCATAGAACCGGTTGAACAGCACCAGTCCGTTTGCGCCGGCGGCTTCCAGACGCGCGGCAAGGTTCGCAGTAGCGCTGAAGTACGGAGCCAGCTTTACGGCCAGCGGGATCTTCACGGCCGCCCGCACGTCCCTGACAAGCTGAACATATCGATCTTCCACCTGGGCCGCAGTCACCTCGGGCGAGGTCGGGATGGTGTAGATGTTCAGCTCGAGCGCATCCGCCCCGGCCTCCTCGATCTTCCTGGCGTAGCCGGTCCAACCGCCCGATGAGACGCCGTTCAGGCTCGCAATCACAGGGATGCCTACTGCCGACTTCGCCTTTCGGATCAGGTATAAATACTGTTCCGGGCCGATCTTGTAAGCGCTCAGGTCCGGAAAGAACGTGGCGGCGTCGGGCCCGGCGAGTTCGCCGGCGGTTAGATTGCGGTCGAGTTCGTCGGCTTCGAGCCGTATCTGCTCTTCGAAAAGCGAATGCAGAACCACGGCTCCGGCGCCTGCGTCCTCCATTTTCTTGATGTTCGCGACATCCTCGCTAAGCGGAGAGGGCGAGACAACAAGCGGGTTTCTGAGCGTGAGCCCTAAATAGCTAGTACTGAGATCCATTCATCCTCCGAGTTTCAGCAGACATCAAGGTTTCAGGATGCAGCGGCCGGGACCGCGTTTCAGCGGTCCCGGGCCGGGCACGCATCTTTTTACTTCTTCTCAGCTCCAACCGGCACGGCTTCGGCGAGATGTTCGGCTTCGCCGTCGCCCGGCTGCGCCGCCAGGTACTCGTACAGTTTCCAACGCTCGTAGACGTTCTTCTGAGCGAACTCGAACAGCTTCTGCGCCGCCTCGGGCTGGCTCAGCTTGAGCATCGAGTAGCGAGTCTCGTTGTAGATGTACTTGTCGAGAGGCAGAGCCGGAGCCTTCGAATCGAGCTGCAACGGGTTCTTCCCCTGCGCGCGCAGGGCCGGGTTGTATCTCATGAGCGGCCAGTAGCCCGACTGCACCGCCGCCTTCTGCTGGTCGAGACCGTGAATCAGGTCGTAGCCGTGCGCGATGCAGTGGCTGTAGGCGATGATGATCGACGGCCCGTCGTGCGCCTCGGCCTCGAGGAACGCCTTCACGGTCTGCATATCGTTCGCTCCCAAGGCGACTCGCGCGACGTAGACGTTGCTGTAGGCCATCGCCATCATAGCGAGGTCTTTCTTGGGACGCGGTTTGCCGCCGAAGGCGAATTTCGCGACCGCGCCGATCGGGGTGGCTTTCGACATCTGGCCGCCGGTGTTCGAGTACACCTCGGTGTCGAGCACCAGGATGTTCACGTTCTCGCCTGAAGCCAGCACGTGATCGAGCCCGCCGTAGCCGATGTCATACGCCCAGCCGTCGCCGCCGATCGCCCACACGCTCTTCCTCGCGAGCATGTCGGCTACTGCCAGCAGGTCTTTTGCCTCGGGCGTGTCGATTGCGGAGATCTTCCGCTTAATCTCGGCAACGCGCGCGCGCTGCTCGTCGATCTCCTTTTCGTTCTTCTGGGTGGCCGTGAGCACCGCCTCCGCCAGGTTCTCGCCGATTACGGACGCCATACCGCGCACAAGCTGCTCGGCGTACTTCTTCTGCTGGTTGATGGCCAGCCGCAGGCCCAGCCCAAACTCGGCGTTGTCTTCGAACAGCGAGTTGGACCACGTCGGCCCGCGCCCGTTCGCGTCCTTCGCGTACGGGGTAGTCGGCAGGTTGGCGCCGTAGATCGAAGAGCAGCCGGTGGCGTTCGCGCACACCGCGCGGTCGCCGAACAGTTGCGTCATCAGCTTCAGGTACGGCGTCTCGCCGCAGCCCGCGCACGCGCCCGAGAACTCGAACAGGGGCCGCAGCAACTGCGAGTCCTTCACCTGCGCCGGGTTCAGAACCTTGCGGTCCACATCCGGCAGCGACAGAAAGAAATCCCAGTTCGCCGCTTCGGTCGCGCGCAGCGGCTCCTGCGGGGCCATGTTGAGGGCCTTGTGCTTCGCTTCGGTCTTGCTCTTCACCGGGCAGACCTCAACGCAGAGGCCGCAGCCGGTGCAGTCCTCTGGCGCCACCTGCAAGACGTACTTCATGCCCTTGAACTGGACCCACTTGGCGTCGGCGCTCTTCATGGTTTCCGGAGCGCCTTCGAGCGCGCCGGCGTCGACAACTTTCGCGCGGATGGAGGCGTGCGGGCACACCATCACGCACTTGCCGCACTGGATGCAGAGCTTCTCGTCCCAGACGGGAATTTCGAGCGCGATATTGCGCTTCTCCCACTGCGACGTGGCGGTCGGGAACGTTCCGTCCACGGGGAACGCGCTTACCGGCAGATCATCGCCGAAGCCGGCGTAAATCTTCGCCAGGACGTTCTTTTCGAACTCGGGCGCCTGCGGCGGGAACGCCGGGCGCATGTCGAATGTGGAGGTGGCGGCGGAGGGAACCTTCACTTCGTGCAGGTTGTCGAGCGCCATGTCCACGGCGTTGAAGTTCTTCTGGACGATCGCCTCGCCGCGCTTGCCGTAAGTCTTTTTAATCGCCTTCTTGATCTGCTCGATCGCTTCCTCGCGCGGCAGAATGCCCGAGATCGCGAAGAAGCAGGTCTGCATGATCGTGTTCACGCGCCGGCCCATGCCGGCGGCCTCGGCCACCTTGTAGCCGTCCACCACGTAGAACTTCAGCTTCTTGTCGATGATCTGCTGTTGGACGCTGCGCGGGAGGTGGTCCCAAACCTCGTCCGGCCCGTACAGCGAGTTCAGCAGGAACGTCGCGCCGGGGCGCGCCGCTCTGAGCATGTCGACGCGCTCGAGGAAGCTGAACTGATGGCAAGCCACGAAGCTGGCGTCGCTGATGAGGTATGACGAGTGGATCGGCTTCGGGCCGAACCGCACGTGCGACACGGTGACGGCGCCGGCTTTCTTGGAGTCGTACACGAAGTAGCCCTGCGCGTAGTTGTCGGTCTCCTCGCCGATAATCTTGATGGAGTTCTTGTTCGCGCCCACCGTTCCGTCGGAACCAAGACCGTAGAACAGCGCGCGGACCGTCTTCGGATCCTCGGTGGAGAACGACGCGTCAACCGGCAGCGATGTGTTCGTGACGTCGTCCGTGATGCCGACCGTGAAGTGGTTCTTCGGGGCGGGCTTGGCCAGCTCGTCGAATACCGCCTTCACCTGCGCCGGCGTAAAGTCCTTCGAGGACAGCCCGTAGCGCCCGCCGATGATCTTCGGCGCCGCGGCGAACGGCGCCGTGCCGGAGCTCATCGCTTCCTGAACCGCCGCAACCACGTCGGTGTAGAGGGGCTCGCCGATCGAGCCCGGCTCCTTCGTGCGGTCGAGAACGGCAATCGACTTCGTCGTCGCGGGCAGCGCCTTGACGAAGTGCTCGATCGAAAACGGCCGGTAAAGATGTACTTTAACAATGCCGATCTTCTCGCCGCGGGCATTAAGGTACTCCACGGCTTCCTGCGCCACCTCGGCGCTCGAGCCCATAAGGACGATGATCCGCTCTGCGTCGAGCGCGCCCAGGTAATCGAACAGGTGGTACTGCCGGCCGACGATCGAAGCGAAGCGGTCCATCACCTGCTGGACCTTCGCCGGAGCGGCCAGATAGTATGCGTTGGCGGCTTCGCGCGCCTGGAAGAACACATCGGGGTTCTGCGCCGTCCCGCGCAGCACGGGGCGGTCCGGCGACATGGAGCGGGCGCGGTGCCTGCGCACCATCTCTTCGGTCACCATCGCCTTCATGTCGTCCTTGGTGAGTTGTTCGATCTTCGCCACCTCGTGCGAGGTGCGGAAGCCGTCGAAGTAGTGCAGGAAAGGAACGCGCGTCTCGAGCGTGGCCGCATGCGCGATGAGCGCAATATCCATCGCTTCCTGAACGCTGTTGGACGCAAGCATCGCCCAGCCGGTCTGGCGGCAGGCCATCACATCGCTGTGGTCGCCGAAAATCGACAGGGCGTGCGTCGCCACGGTGCGCGCCGAGACGTGAATCACGGCGCTCGTGAGCTCGCCCGCGATCTTATACATGTTGGGGATCATCAGCAGGAGGCCCTGCGATGCCGTGAAGGTGGCGCCGAGCGCGCCGCCCTGAAGTGCGCCGTGCAGGGCGCCGGCGGCTCCGCCTTCGCTCTGCATTTCCACGACGGTCGGCACGGCTCCCCAAATATTGGGCTTGCCTTTGGCCGACCATTCATCCGCCCACTCGCCCATGTTGGACGAAGGCGTGATCGGGTAGATCGCGCATACTTCGCTGACGTGGTACGCCGAGTATGCGGTCGCTTCATTACCGTCGATGGTTACTATCGGTCTTTTCATGCGTTCAGTCTTCTCTCGGATGAATCCTACGGCCGGGATGACAGGCGCCGGCGGAAATGGCGCCTGCCCCATCTGCGCGTCGGTTAAAACCTGTTCGGGCGCACACTGAGGTGGCTGTGCGCTGGGAGATTAAATCTTAGTATAGGACGTTTCTATCCGATTCGGGTCCTCGCCCGGCGGGTCGCGTTACCCGGAACCGGCTCGCTCCAGCCCTCGAGATCCCCAAACCTGCACTAATACAGAATCTCCCGCCATCTTCCGGCACGCGGGCGAAAACACGCTCCGGCACAGGTGTAAGATCCTTAAGTGAACCGGATTTCGTAAGGGGAACGGTATGCAGAAACGCACTCTCGGCCACAGCGGTCTTGCGGTGTCCGCAATGGGGCTCGGATGCATGGGCATGTCCGAGTTCTATGGGCCCGGGGACGATGCCGAATCCATCGCCACTATCCACCGCGCGCTGGAACTCGGCATCAACTTCCTGGACACCGCCGACGTATACGGTCCTTACAAGAACGAAGAACTTGTCGGGCGCGCCATCCGCGGCAAACGCGAGCAGTTCATCATCGCGACGAAGTTCGGAATCGTGCGCACAGCCGATCCCTCATACCGGGGAGTCAGCGGCCGGCCCGAATACGTCCGCGCCTCCTGCGAGGGCAGCCTGAAACGGCTGGGCGTCGACACCATAGACCTGTACTACCAGCACCGCGTCGATCCCGACACGCCCATTGAAGAGACCGTCGGCGCCATGGCGGACCTGGTCCGCGAAGGAAAAGTGCGTTACATCGGCCTGTCGGAACCGGGGGCGGCGACCATCCGGCGCGCGCACGCCGTGCACCCGATCACCGCCATCCAGAGCGAATACTCGCTGTGGACCCGCGATCCCGAAGACGCCGTGCTGAACACTACACGCGAACTCGGCATAGGCTTTGTGGCCTACAGCCCGCTCGGACGCGGATTCCTCACCGGCAGGATCAAAAGCCCCGACGATTTCGCTCCGGACGATTTCCGGCGCAACACGCCCCGCTTTCAGGGCGAGAACTTCAAAAAGAATCTGGATCTGGTGGCGCGTGTGCGCGAGATCGCGAACGAGAAGGGCTGCACGCCGTCGCAGCTTGCGCTGGCGTGGGTGCTGGCGCAGGGCGAGGACATCGTCCCGATTCCCGGCACCAGGCACCGCAAGTATCTGGAAGAAGATGCCGCCGCTGCCGGTATCCAACTCACAGCCGCCGATCTGAAGCGCCTGGACGAAGTAGCGCCCAAGGGCGCCGCCGCCGGCTCGCGCTACCCCGAGTTCATGATGCCGATGCTCGGGCGCTAGGGTCCTGAGTTTTCGGGGCGCAAGGCCGCGCCGGCCGGCTTGAGCGAGGTGATCTCCACTCGCGCTTGGCCCGCTTTGAGCACCGCGCCCGCTGCGATCTCGGCCACCCGGACGTAACCGAAACCGAGCACGCGGCCCGCAGCCGGAGACAGAACCGAAGAGGTCACCTCTCCAACCTCCTTTTCCTGGTACGTGAGTCTGGCCCCCGGAGGCAGTTCCCGATCCATCGCGAGCCGCACCAGGAAACGGTGAACCCCGCCGCGCGAGCGCACGCGCTCCACAATCTCCTGCCCCAGGTAGCAGCCTTTGCTGAAGTGCACGGCGCCGGGCAGTTGCGCCTCGGGCGCAAGGTGCTTGTCGAAAAAGTCCTCGCCGAAGCGCGGTATGCCGTTTTCGATCCGCACCGCGCGCGCATCTTCCGCCGAAGCCTGGGCTGCGCCTGTACCGCGGATCACATCTTCCACTTCCGCCGCCGGCGCGATGACCCGGTATCCAGGCATCCCCGTCGCGCTCGCGCGGACAATCGTCCGCCCGTTCCAGCCCGCGTGCGCATAGGCCGCCTCCGGCAGCTCGACGGGCGGCTTCGCGCCCGGACCCTCTACGGCGATCTCCACCGTTGTGCCGGTGATGTCTTCAAGCGTCACATCGTCCGCAATGATGTGCCTGTCCAGATGCGACCGGAGCGCCGCACGCGCCTCGGGCTCCACGTCCACCAGCAGGTAGCCGGGAAACCGCAGCACGATCGCGTCGGCCAGTATGCGCCCCTGTGGGTTGAGAAAAAGCGTGTAGCAGCCGCCGCCTTCGGGCAGGTGCTCGATATCGTTGCTCGCCATCGCGTGCAGCCAGCGCACGCGGTCGTCGCCTGTCACGCGGATGCGCCCGCGCGCCGAAAGATCGATCCACGCGGACGAGTTGCGCAGCGCCGAGTAGCCTGGGGTCATATCAAAAGATCCTTCGAAGAAGCTCCGCTATGAGTATGGTCACCAGTCCTGGGATCACGATGTCCGAAGCCCGCCGGAAAAACCGTCCGTCGGCCGCGGCCGGCCGGGTCATGACGAACGCCGCGGCAAACAAGTAGGCCGCGAACACCATCTTCGCGCCGAACAGCATCCAGTAAAACCGCGTGTGGCCCGGCCGCGCCATTGCCAGAAACACGCCGGAGCCGATGATTCCCGCTATCGCTCCTTGCACCATCGGCCTGAAACCGGCAGCGAAGCGGTTCGCCGGTTCTCCGGCGTCCTCCGAGCCCTTTAGCGCGGGCCACGCGATCAGCCGCAGGAAGGCCGCTCCACCGACCAGCAGCGCCATTGATGAGATGTGCATCCATCGCATCAGCACCGTTACAATTTCACCCGCGAACAGATCCATACAATGAAAGTGTAATCGTGATCCGCAAAGTACTGCCTGTAGGAATGCTGGGTGCGAACTGCGTCGTGCTCGGTGACGAGTCCACACGCGCGGCTGCCATCGTCGATCCCGGCGACGAGGGACCGGCGATTCTCGACGCGGTGGAAAGACTGGGCCTGCGCGCAACGGCCATCGTCCTCACGCACGCGCACATCGATCACGCAGCCGCCGCGCACGCCGTGAAGCAGGCCACCGGAGCGCTGCTCTACATGAATTTCGCGGACCTGCCCATATACGAGCAGATGAGCGCTTTCGCGAACTGGCTCGGAATGCAGCCGCCCGAGCGAGCAGCCATAGACCGCGATGCGCCCGACGGCAGCGCCATCGCCTTCGGCGATAAGCGCATGACGGTGCTGCACACCCCCGGCCACACTCCCGGCGGCATCAGCCTGTGGATGCCGGACGAAAAACTGGTGCTTTCCGGAGATACGCTGTTTCGCGACAGCATAGGCCGCACGGATCTGCCCGGCGGCGACAGCCGCTCAATCCTGCGTTCCATCGCGGGCAAACTGCTGACGTTGCCGGACGAAACGGTGGTCATACCCGGGCATGGCGAGGCCACCACCATCGGCCGCGAACGCGAACGGAATCCATTTCTGCAAGGCTTGCGCTGACGTTCGCGCCAGGGCTTGCGGGGCCGCCCGCCCTTTCGGCAAACCGCGTTTTTCAGCAATCAGGCGATCAGCAATACCGGTTTTCGCCGCGAGCCGCCCGCTCGCGTGCATCGCTGCCCCCCAGCCGCGGCTAGCAGACCGCTCCGGCGCCTGTATTAGTGCTCCGCCTGGACCACTTCCTGCTCCAGCACCTTCAGCGCGCCCGCCGGCACAATGCGCCAGTTGCCGTCCGGCTTCGCCGGCAGTCTCCGGTGCTCGATGAAGTACTCGATCATCAGGTTGCGTATGTCCTGGTTCGACTCCCACAGGATCTTCGCGCCTTTGAACATCGAGTACCCCCCGCTGCCGCCGTATCTGTAGTTGTTCACGGCAATCCGCAGCTTCGCGCCGGGAGCGAGCGGCCGCCCGTTGCGCCGCAGATTTACGATGCGCTGCCCGGCGGGCTTTGTCAGGTCGATCTCGTACTCCACGCCCTGCGCCATGTCGAACTGATAGCCGATCACGCGCCGGTTCACCAGCGGCCCGTGCGAGCACGCCGCATCCGGGCACTCCAGGAAGAACCGCGCCGAGTTCTCGAGCGCATCCTTCACCATCTGCCCGGTGCCCTCGATGGCATACAGTTCGTTGTCGTACACGTACAGCGCAGCGATGTCCCGCACCGTCACCGGGCCTCGCTTCACGTGCACGCGCGTGTTGAACAGCGAGGTGAACGACACGTCCGCCTTCGCGTAATGCATCTGCACTTCGTGGATGGCGTCCACCAGCGCCGTATCGCGAATGCGCCCGAATTGCCCGTCCATCTCCGCGCCGGATTCCGCCACCGGCGTCGTAAGGTACTTCTCCGTGATCTCGTGATACGGCCGCGCCAGTTCCAGCACACCCGCATCCGCCCTCGCCTTCGATGCGGGCAGAAGGCCGCCCGTGCGCTCCGTGATGCGCCAGCGCTTCCCTTCCCGCTCCAGCGTGAAATCGATTCGCCCCAGGTTCGCGCCCCAGTTCTTCGGCTGGACCACCAGCACGCCATTCACCTCCCTGCCCTTGATCTCCTCGTGCGAGTGCCCCAGGAACACCGCGTCGAGTCCTGGCACTACGCGTAAAACGTCGTCCATCGAATCCAGGCCCGAATGAACCGCCGCGATGATGATGTCCGGCCGCTCCTTGGCGCGCACTTTCGCCACCGCATCCGAAAGGCTCTTCTTCAGCGTCTCGAAGCGGTATCCGGCATAGTTCGCCGGCGGTTCCCAGTGTGGGATGCCCGGCGTCGTCAACCCGATCACCGCCACCTTCACCCCGGCGACCCGCTTCACGATATACGGCGTGAACGCCTTCGCACGCGAGCCTTTCACTTTCACGATGTTGGCCGAGATCCACGGGAACCGGGCCGCGTCCCGGGCGGCGTTCAAGTTCTTCAGCCCGAAGTTGAACTCGTGGTTGCCCGGCACCATGGCGTCATAGCCGAGGCTGTTCATCACGAGCATCATCGGGTCGACCGCCGGCGGACGGCTGGACCACTCGAGGCCTGCCGGAAGCCGTCCGTTCGACACCCAGTACTGCCACACGGATTCCAGCGGCGTCCCCTGAATCGTGTCGCCGCAGTCTATCAGAACCGTGTTAGGATTCTCGCTGCGAACCTCCCGCATGATCGTGGCCAGCCGCGCCAGGCCGCGCGAGACGGGCCGCCCGGTGAAGTAATCCGTGTCGTAGATGTTGCCGTGAAGGTCCGTCGTGGCGATCACCGTCACACGAGTCGCGCCGGCCAGCGCTCCGGCGAGCACAGCCAGGCACAGCGACAGACGCAGGGTCCGTGAACCGAACATGAGAACTAGTATGGACCGGCGCAAACGCGCGCGGGTGGACTACTGGCCTCCGACTCTGCGCCAGCCGCCCGCCTCTTGTGTGCGGGGCGCGAACTGACCCTCCGCCGGCGACGCGCGCTTGCCCGTATCCAGCGGAATCTCGAAGTAGAACAGATCTTGCGCCGTCCTCGGATTCCGCAACCCCGATACGTACAGCAACGATCCCGCGCGGTAAGGCGCCTGGAAGTACACGAACCCCGAGGCTGTGTCGCCCGGCAGGAGCATCTTCGCGGCGAACGCCCGGCCTGGGATCTCCCACGTGTTCAGCGGGTTCTTCTTGCGCGACACGCGCTGGGTTCCGGGGATCGGCCCGCCGTAAACCTTAGGCTGCGCCGCGCCGTGGATGTATCTGATGTCCTGAGCCGGCGTGGCGGCAACGTGCTCCCGGCCGGGCGTCACGAGTTCGCACCGCATGTCCTCGAGCGAAATCGCGTCCTTGCCGTCGTTCTGCATCACCACGAGCACGGGCAGGATGCCGTAGTCGTTCGGGTTCAACTTCTTCCCGAAGGCGCGGTGTGCTTCGTCGTCGTTGAGGTAAGGCGTGGCGGCGATGGTGACCTGCTCCACGGTCTGGCGGGTTTCGTAGTCGGTCACCTTGCCCGCATCGAACTTGGCGTTCTTATCCGCCGCTGGCAACGAGGCCGCGGCGCAGAGTACAATCAGCCACTTGCCGGTGTGTGCCATTTTCATATACAGAATCCTGCAATGGGCCGCGTTCCCTATCATCGTAGTCTACTTTCTTGTACGCGGCCTGCGAGAGGCGCGGTACCGCAAAGGTTTCGCTGAACGCCTGGGATTCTTGCCCTGGCGCGGCCTGCCGCCCGGCGCCGTTTGGCTGCACGCAGTCTCCGTGGGCGAGGTGCTGGCCGCGGTGCCGCTCATCCGGGCGTTGAAGCAGGTTCTGCCAACCGCGCCCGTTTTTGTCTCGACGTCCACACTTGCCGGCCGCGCCGCCGCCGAGGACCGGCTACGCGGGCTCGCCGGCGGGTTTTTCTACGCTCCCATCGATTACGCCTGGTGCGTCCGCCGGGTCTACCGGCGCCTGCGCCCGCGCGCGCTGATCGTCATGGAAACCGAGATCTGGCCAAACCTCTGGCGCGAGGCTCGCCGTTTCGGCTGCGCGCTGGTGGTCGCCAACGCGCGTATCTCGAATTCCGCTTTGCCTCGCTACCGCCGGTTCCGATGGTTCTTCCGGCAGGTGCTGGCGTGGCCGGATGCAATCCTCACGCAAAGCGGGCTCGACCGCGAGCGCTACGCCTCGCTCGGCGCCCGCAGTGCCATCCAAGCCGGGAATCTGAAGTACGATTTCGCGCCGCCGGATCAGGTTCCGGAAACGATCGCGCGGTTTTTTCAGCGCGTGCAGCCCTTGCAGGTGTGGATTGCCGCCAGCACTATGGCCCCCGCCGCCCCCGGCGATCCTGACGAGGACGAAGCGGTCCTCGCGGCCTTCCGCGCGGTTGCGCGGCCCGGCCTGCTGCTGGTGCTCGTGCCGCGCAAGCCCGAACGCTTCGACACCGCGGCCGCGCTGCTGCGCCGCGAAGGCATCCCTTTTGTCCGCCGCTCCGAACTGGATGAAAACGCGGCGCTTGAACTTCCCGGCGCTCTGCTGCTCGATTCCATCGGGGAGCTGAGTTCGCTTTTCGGACTCGCCGACGTGGTGTTCATGGGCGGCACGCTCGCCTCCCGCGGAGGCCACAACATCCTGGAACCAGCCGCGTTCGGGAAACCCGTTGTTTGCGGGCCGCACATGGAGAATTTCGCGGACATTGCCGCGCGTTTCGCCTCCGCCGGCGCAATGGTGTGCGTCCCGGAGGCCAGCGCGCTCGGCCCGTCGCTCACATGCCTGCTGGATAATGCCGCGCTTCGCGCTGAGATTGGCGGGAAGGCCCGGGCCGCAGCCGGCTCCGAGCGCGGCGCAACCGCCCGCGCTGTCGAGACGATAGCCCGGTGTTACTGGAACGCGATTCCGCGTACGGCTCCCGCACTGCGGCTCGTGCTTTGGCCGCTCTCGCTGTTGTGGCGCGCGGGTTCCGTCGTAAAACGGCATTGGGACACCGCGCGCCGGGAGGCGCTTTCGACACCTGTCGTAAGCGTCGGCGGCATAGCCGCCGGCGGCACGGGAAAGACGCCGTTCGTACTGTGGCTCGCCGAACGCCTCGCCGGCACAAACGCACCGGTTTCCGGCAATCGCGGCTCCGCAGGTGAGGCGGGCTCCCGGACCGTTGAGACGCGTGGAGCCGCCAAACCAGGTCTCCCCGCCGTCCTCATGCGCGGCTACCGCCGGCGCTCAAGCCAGCCCGTGATCCTTGCTCCCGGCGAGCACGCCCCCGTTGCCGATACCGGCGATGAGGCCCAAGTCTATCTTCGCGCCGCCGTTGGCCCGGTCGGGATCGGCGCCCGCCGCGTCTCTACCGGCCGCGAAATCGAGCGCCGGTTCCATCCCGGCCTGTTCATCCTGGACGACGGCTTCCAGCACTGGCGGCTGCATCGCGACGTCGACATCGTTCTCATCGACGGGCTCGACCCCTTCGCGGGCGGCGCCGTAATTCCGCTCGGCCGCCTGCGCGAGCCCATCGCCGTGCTCCGCAGGGCCGACGCCGTCGTCATCACCCGGACCGGGAACGCCGGCGCCATCGAGGCCACCGTCCGCGCGACCGGCTGCACGGCTCCCGTTTTCACCGCCCGCTTCGTCCCGGACGGCTGGGTTGATTCGATTACAGGCCGCCCCGCTTCCCCGCCCGGGAACTCAGGCGCCTTCTGCGGGCTGGGCAATCCCGGCTCCTTCTGGGCTACGCTCCGCGCCGCCGGCATCGAGCCTGCCTTCCGCCGCGCGTTCCCGGACCACCACAAGTACACGCTCGAAGAGCTGAACGCGCTTTCGAAGGGCGTCGATGGCCTGCTCACAACAGAAAAGGATGCCGCTAATCTGCCGGGCGGCTGGCGCGGCCGCGTCTTCTGGCTGCGCCTGCGGCTCGAGGTGGAGCGCGAAGCCGAGTTGCTGGCGCTGATCCGGGACCGCATTTCTCAAAAAGCCGGCCGTTGGATCCAGGTCTGAACACCACCGGGTCTTAGGGAAGGTTCGTACCCACGATCCTGCACCCTCTCCGCCCCTGATGCTAGGATTCTGAACATGCCGCATGGCGCCACGCGCCGCGCAGTGCTCTTCTCATTCGCAGCCGCCGTAGCGCGGGCCGCGAAGAGCCGCACCTTTCCGTCCGAAGTGCTGCGATACGCCGACGCGCTCACCGAATTCGACATCGAGCGCCTCACCCGGCCCGAACACTCGGCGTGGCTGCCGGAGCCGCACTGCCGCGCCGCCTCTCGCCGCTCGTCGTTCGTCGTTTACGCGTCGGACCGCGCCGGTTCGCCGCAGCTCTTCCGCCTGGATCACAGATCCGGCGCCTCGCAATGCCTCACCGAAGCGGCCGCGCTCGAAACGCGGGTCTTCACGCTGCTCCCCGGCGACCGCTCCCTTCTCTACCTCGACGGCCCGTCTCTGCGCCTGCTCGCGCTCGACAGCCTTAAGGAGCGCGAACTCTACCGCATCCGCGACGGCTGGAGCTTCATCGCGGGCCTAGCCGCGCCGCAGCGCCCGGGCTCCCCCGTATTGATAACCGAAGAGCGCGACCAGGTCAGCGAGGTCATCGCCGTTTGGCCGGAGCGGCGCAAGCCGCAAATCGTCCTGCACTCAGCCGGTCTTGTTTCGCAACCGGTGCTTTCCCCCACGGCCTCCGAGTTCTGCTGTCTCCGCACCAACCAGTTGCACGCCGGCCGGCTCGACGGCTCGGGCAGCCACTTCATCGCCACCGCCCCGGGGCGGATACTACAGGCCTTCTGGCGCCCGGACGGCGGCGCCGTCCTCTACCTGCTCGCCCGCGAGGACGGCCGCACTGAGATCCGCGAAGCGGCGCGCGCCGGAGATTCGGACACACTCATCGCTCCCGCGTCCCGCTTTGCGGCTTTCGCCCCGAACGCCGACGGCAGTGTGTTCGCCGGGGCCGTGAACAGCGCCGCGCAGCCCCACATCGTTCTGTTATTGCGCTCTCCGCGGAAAGAGCTGACCCTCTGCGAACACGGCGCATCGCGCCCGGCCGAAGCCGCCCCGGCATTCTCCCCTGATAGCCAGCGCCTGTATTTCGCGAGCGATTCCCCGGGCAAGCCCTGCATTTTCCACGTTCCTCTGGACCGCATCCTCGAGCGGACGTAACCTCGGCCCGCGCCGGAAACGCCATCCATAGCGGCGGTAGACTGATGATCTGCATGAAACCCTCGGTGTATCCAGTCATCCTGGCCGGCCTGCTCGCCGCGGGATGCCAGAACAACAAGCCGGTGAGACCGGCGCAGGATGCCGGACCCATCGCCGTGCGGGTTGCGCCGGTGACAGTGCGGCAGGTGCACCGCGTTGTCGAGTCCGTCGGCACGCTCTTCCCGTACGACGAGGTCACCGTCAGCGCCGAGGTCGAAGGGCCGGTAAGCAAGGTCCAGGCCGATCTCGGCGACGCAGTGGCGGCGGGCCAGGTGCTCGCGCAGATCTCAGAAGAGGAGCAGCAATACGTCGTCGCGCAAAACGAAGCGCAGCTCCGGCAAGCGCTCGAGCGGCTCGGTCTTCGCAACGAGGATGAGCGCGTCAAGGACGTGCGCGAGACGCCCGAGGTCCGCCGCGCGCAGGCCGACCTCTCCGACGCCCAGCAGCGTTACCAGCGCATGCGCGAACTGGTCGACCAGAAAATCGGCTCCCAGCAGGATTTGGATGCGGCCGAAGCGCGTTACAAAGCCGCCCTCGCCGACTACGATTCCACGCTGAACCAGACCCGCAACCTCATACGCGAAGTCGACCGCTATAAGGCGGTCCTCGAGTTGCAGCGCAAGAAACTGCGCGACACCACCGTCCGCGCGCCTTTCGCCGCGTACGTTAAGGAACGCCGGGTATCGGTGGGCCAGTACGTGACGCCCAACACCCCGCTCTTTACGTTGGTAAAAACCGATCCCATCCGCCTCCGCATCGAGATTCCGGAGCGCATGGCGCCCTGGGTGAAGGAGGGACAGAACGCCGAGGTCACCGTCGAGGCTTTCGGAGACCGCATCTTCAAGGGCCGCATCTGGCGCATCTCGCCGTCGGTGGATCCCACAAAACGCACGTTCCTCGTCGAAGCGCTCATCCAGAACCCGGACGGCGCCCTTAAGCCCGGCTCGTATGCGAAAGCCACCGTGAAGACGGACAAGACCGATGAGATCGCCGTAGTGCCGCTGCGCGCCGTCAATTACGTTCTCGGCTCCTACAAGGCATACGTGGTGAAGGGAAACGAGGTGCAGGCGCGCGAACTGAAACTGGGCGACCGTTTCGGCGGCGACATCGAGGTGATCGACGGCGTAAAACAGGGAGAGACCATAGCCGTTACACAGGTCCAGCGGCTTGACACCGGATCCAGGATTCGTATAGCTGGAGAGTCATGATGCTGCGTGCGGTTCTGGCGCTGGCGCTGGCCTCCCTGCCCGCGCTCTGCGCGACGAAGATGTTCGTGACCGTCGTCGAACAGAGGTCCGGCGCCCCGGTGAAGGACCTCAAAGCAGCCGATTTCACCGTCCTCGATGACAAGACGCCCCGCACCGTGGAATCGGCCGAGTTCTCCGATGGGCTCATTGATGTCATGCTGCTGCTCGACACCAGCCTCGCCGGTGAGAGCGTGCGCCCGCTGGCGGACGACCTCATAGCCCAGCTCAGACCTAAGGAGCAGATGGCAGTGGTTTCGTATCACTCCTCGGCCGATCTCATGCAGGACTTCACCGCCAGCCACGAATTGCTCAAGCAGGCCATCGAGGGCGTGAAGTACGGCAACGAGCCGCGCGCGCTCGATGCCATCTATGCGGCAATAGACGGCGGTTTCGAATCCAGCACGTTCCGCCGGGTGATTCTGCTTCTCACGACCGGCTTCGAAGGCCCGACGCGCGTAGGCGAGCGCCAGGTGATACGGCTCGCACGGCGCAACCAGGTGTCGATATTTCCGGTGTACATGATTGGCGCCGAGCGCTCCTTATTTGAGAATCTGGCAAAACAGACGGGCGGCGCGTCTTTCAGCCTCGGCGATATGCGCAAGAGCGTGGGCATGCACCCGGGCGCGCGCATATTCGACGTGATGCGCTCGCACTATACGCTGAGCATTCGGGGCAACCTGGGGCTGAGCGGCAAGCTCAAGGTCGAAGTGAACCGCCCGGGCAAGCTGCTGGTCTCGGCGCTTCCGCTGGATTAGGCGCGCTACGTCCACCGCGCGTTCATCAGATTCAGAATGCTTTCCAGCGGCACCCTCAGCCACTCCGGCCGGTTCCGAACGTCGTAGGCCGTTTCCTGCACGGCCTTGTCGAGCAGGAACGTGTACAGCAGAAACGCCGTTTGCTCCATCGAATGCGGCAAGAAACGCGCACCCGACGCTGTCGCCAGGTACTCCCTGAGGAATGTCACGCCAACCCACCGGTTCCAGAACTGCGCCCAAGCCTCCAGGGTCGGAGCGTACTCCGGGTGCGTGAACACGCCCGGTATTTGCCCGTGCAGCACGCCGTGCGAAATGTATCGAAACGACCGCAGCATCGAAGCGACGTCCCTCAGCGGAGAACGCTTGATCCGCCGCTCGCTCAACGGCCGGTGCGCCGCTCCCTCGAAATCAACGAAGACGAAGTCGCGCCCCGTGTACAGCAACTCGCTCAGGTTCAGGTTTCCGTGAATTCGAATGCGCAGCCCCTGCACGCGCCGCTCGCGAATGGCCCCGAAGCGCTTCTTGATCTCCTCCTCCATCGCCATCACTCGGCGCGCCTCGCTAAGCGCCGGCTCGTCAATTACGCTCAGGTGCCGCCGCAGCGCGGACATCGTCGCAGACACCTGCCCGATCATCCCGTGGTAGAGCGATTGCCTGTAGAAATCCGTGAACGGCTCGGCCGCAAAGCGCGGATCGTCCGTGGGCTGCGACAGCGCAATGTGGAGCTCCGCGGTTCGCCGCCCGAGCAGCCGCGCCGTTTCCAGATACGTTCCTATCAGCTCGCGCGCGAGCGGCGGCGGCTCCTGCTCGATCGTGGAAAGCGAAAGCGCTTCCACCTCCGGCGGCTTGGGGTGACGGCGCCGCCGCGTCAGCGCGGCCTCATAGAACGCCCCCAGGTGATCCCGCGTGAACGCCCAGGCGTCGCCCTGGTGCTGAACGGCCGTGTGCAGCACGCCCGCCGTCATGCTCTCGCCCCCGGCGCGATATTCCATGGAGCCCGCAACGGCGGCGACGTTGGGAAACTTGCGGTCCGTGAGGAACCTTCCGACCTCCAGCTCCGGATTGACGCCTGGCTCCAGCTTCCGGAAAAGCTTCAGCACGAAGCGGCCGCCATAGCAGAGCACGCTGTTGTTTCCGCCGCGCCTGGAAACGGCGATTTCGATCTCGCCCGCAGCTCCTCCGGCCAGCCGGAACGCCGGCGCCTGGCTGGCCACCATCTCGCCGTTCTCGCCGCGGTATCTCCGGCGCCGCGCCACGGCGTCCAGCAGTTCGCGCGCGTACGCCTTATCCCAGACCGATCCATACAGGATGCCTTCTTCGCCGTCCGGCCCCGTTACATGGGCCAGGATGGCATCTGGGGGAACATCCACGCACGCTTCCCCGCGCGCGAGCGTGATCGGCACCTGGTACGTCTCCGTGTCGATGTCCGTGTAGTCCACCTCCAGGATCAGCACTTTTGCGGAGGTCCGCTCCAGCGGTATCACATCGGCGATCTGGACGGCGCGAATGCGCTGGTCCCTTCCGCGGAACCAGCGCCGTTGCTTCAGAAACGCCGGCAGCACTTTCTCCACCGCGGCCCGCGCCGGGCCGGCGAACGGATCATCCCACGAACTCACCGAGAGCACCGGAGGGCTGGTCTCCGCCGCCCGTTCCGGAACCACATCTATCGAAGGGCGCCGCGGCTCGAACGAGAACCAGTAAAAGCCGTACGGTCCGAGGGTGATGTGGCACGGCGAGGACGTGATCGCCGGGAACTCCGAGCGCCCGAACATCTCCACGGGCGTCATGTCGCGGAACGGCGACAAATCCAGCTCGGCCGGCTGCACAAACCGCGACAGGTTTGCCACCACGAGAATCACTTCTCCTTCGTAGCGCCTGACAAAGGCCAGCACCTTGCGGTTCTCTACGTTCAGAAACTCGATGGTTCCCCGCCCGAACGCGCGGTATTGTTTGCGAAGCGCGAAAATGCGCTTCATCCACCACAGCAGCGAACTCGGGTTGTCTTGCTGCGCCTCGACATTCACCGCTTCGAAGTGCGCCGCCGGGTCGATGATCACGGGCAGGTACAGCCGCTGCGGGTTCGCGCGCGAGAAGCCGGCGTTGCGGTCCGCGCTCCACTGCATCGGCGTGCGGACGCCGTTGCGGTCGCCCAGGTACACGTTGTCTCCCATGCCGATCTCGTCGCCGTAGTAGATCACCGGCGTGCCCGGCAGCGAGCACAGCAGCGCATTCATCAGCTCGATGCGGCGCCGGTCGTAGTTCATCAGCGCCGCAAGCCGCCGGCGTATGCCCAGATTGATGCGCATCTGAGGATCGCTGGCGTACACGCGGTACATGTAGTCCCGTTCCTCGTCCGTCACCATCTCGAGCGTCAGCTCGTCGTGGTTGCGCAGGAACATGGCCCATTGACAGTTGTCCGGAATGGGCGGCGTCTGCCGCATGATGTCCACCAGCGGGAAACGGTCCTCCATTCGCATGGCCATGAACAGGCGCGGCATCACCGGGAAGTGGAAATTCATGTTTGACTCGTCGCCGTCGCCGAAGTACGCCACTGCGTCTTCCGGCCACTGGTTGGCCTCGGCAATCAGCATGCGATTGCGGTAGCGCGAGTCCATGTGCGCGCGCAATTCCTTCAGAAAGGCGTGCGTTTCGGGCAGATTCTCGCAGCCGGTACCCTCACGTTCGAACAGGTACGGCACGGCATCCAGCCTCAACCCGTCCACCTCCAGGTCCAGCCAGAAATCGAGCACATCGAAAACGGCTTTGCGCACGGACGGGTTGTCGAAGTTCAGATCGGGCTGATGCGAGAAAAACCGGTGCCAGTAGTACGCCTTCGCCACGGGATCCCAGGCCCAGTTCGAAGATTCCGCATCCTTGAAAATGATCCGCGCCTCAGAGTACTTCTCCGGCGTATCGCTCCACACGTAAAAATCACGCCAGCGGCTGCCCGGCGGCGCAAGCCGCGCCCGCTTAAACCACGCGTGCTGGTCCGACGTGTGGTTAATCACCAGCTCAGTGATCACCCTCAGCCCGCGCCGGTGAGCCTCGCGCAAGAACGATTGAAAGTCCCGGAGAGTGCCGTACGCCGGGTGGACATCCGTGTAGTCGGAGATATCGTACCCGTCGTCCCGCCACGGCGACGGGCAAAACGGCAGCAGCCACAGCGCCGTCACACCGAGGTCCTGCAAGTAGTCGAGCTTCGATTCCAGACCCGCGAAATCCCCTATCCCGTCCCCGTTTGAATCGTAAAACGCGCGGACATGGACCTCGTAGATGATCGCGTCCTTGTACCAGAGCGGGTTGTCCTCAAGAGTGATGCTGGGTCGGCGATTCCTCGGCATTTGAGCCCGGTTGGGACGGCGCGCGCCGCCCGATTTCAGTGTATCGGGCGGGCGCGAGGCTCGCTACCGCAGGTGCCTGTCCGCGAACGCGAGAAACTGCTCCCAATCGTAAGCCGTCACCGAGTGCTCGCCGGCGCGGATGTGGTACCCGATGGCGCCCATAACGGGTTCGTGGATGCCCGGCATCTCTTTCGCGGGCAGGCCCTCTTTGCCCAGCAATTCGTATACCGGGGATGCCGCCGCGGCGCTCAGGAACTCGCCACGCGGGTCGGACCACCGGTCGCCTTCCGCGCTCGCGACATAGAGCGGCCGCGGCGCGATCAGCGCGAGCAGCTCGTGCTGATCCACGGGAAGCGCCGCCTCGTTGTCGTTGTACTTCTTGAAGTTCGCGCAGAACCAGTGCGGGAAGACAGTGTTGATTCTCGCCACCGTCTCGCCGAAACAGCGCCGCGACAGCGCCGCCCCACCCTCGCCGGACTCGTTTGAGATCACCAGCGCAAAGCGTGTATCCTGTGCACCCGCCCAAAGCGCCGTCTTTCCGAGCCGCGAGTGTCCCATTACCGCAATGCGCTTAGCATCGAACGCCGGGTCGGTCTCGATGTAGTCGAGCGCGCGGCTCAACCCCCAGGCCCACGCGCCGATCGCTCCCCACTCGTCCGCCTCCGGCTTCGTCTGGCCCGGCTTGTAGAACAGCGGTTCCACCCCGTTCTTGAACCCGTCATCGTAGTCCGGATCGAGGTCGCCGTAGTACGCGGTGACAAGCCCGTACCCGCGCGAGATGATCTTGTGAACCTGCCACCTGTCGGCGTCCGAACCGCGCGTCTGTTCGGGCGCAACCGCGTGCTGCGGCGGGCGCGCTTTGATGTCCAACAGCCACTGGCGCGATATCCTGATCCCCGGCTCCGCGGTCACCGTGTGGTTGCCATTGAAGTTGAGGCCGAGAAACGCCGGCACCGGCTTCTTCGCATCGGCCGGGAGATAGATCAGCAGGTCCATGCGCGGGCCGTCTTTCGAGCCCGTAAAAAGAATGCTGACCTCCTTCCGGACCGCCTTGCCGGCGAGCGCCTTCCGGTCTACCGATGTCACCTCGAACGTCATCGCCTTCGGGCGGCCGGCCGGAGTGCGCCCGTATACGTTCGTCTCGAACAGGTGCAGTATCTCCGCGCGGCGGCGGGCCGTCCAGTCCTCCGGCGCTTTCACGCCTTCGAGCGGATCCGGCAGCGTGTAGGCCGGAACCTTCGATTCGTCGTAGTTGGCGCCGGCCGGCTGCCCGGCACAGCCGGCGGCGGCGGCTATCAGGGCAATCATGGTCTTCATCTGAGCCGTGCTTTTCATCTCGACTTTGCTTCTGTTCTGAACAGCACGATTATGCCTCAACCGCTCTATTAATGCAGATGGAACAGGCTGAGGCGCGGCAGGTTTAGGTTCTCCAGCAGGCGGCGGTCCAGGAATTGCCGCTCCAGCACGGCTATCTGGTCCGCCGTCATCTTCGAACGGTACGGGCGCAGTTGAAGGTCGAACTCGCGGCGCGCCTTGACCAGTTCTTCTTCGGAAGCGGCCGCGCGCACGGCGGCCGTCATCTTGTCCTCAAGCGCCGTCAGGCGGCATTCCAGGTCTTCCAGATCCCTGTAATGCTCCTCGGCTTCGGATGCCAGCCGCTCCAGCGATGCCGCTATGTCGGGAAAGCGCGCCACCGCGGCCGCGTTCGCCAACAGGTACGAGCGCAGATCCTCCAGCGAAAACGGGGCCGCCGGTTCGCGTTTGCCCGGCGCCGGCGCGTTCTCCGCCATCCGCTGCGCAATCTCGAGCACGGGCTGGGCGCAGTACGCCAGCGAATTGATCATGCGCACGCGCTGCCGCTTCTCGCGCCATTTCTCGAATGCCTCGTCGATGCCGCGCAGCACCGCTTCGAGCGGCACCCCGGCATTTTTCCAGGTCTCGATGAGCGCCCAGTCCAGCGGCGAAAGCAGGAACATTCCCGTCCCCCGCGCGCGTTGGAAATGCTCCTCGATCTCGGTGAAGTAGTTGAAGTAGTTGAAGCGCCACTCGCGCTCTTCATCCACGGCGGTTGCGCCTCCAGATCAAGCGCAGGCCCTCGAGCGTGAGGTTGTCGTCAACCGTCTTCAAGTACCGCGAGCCGCCGGTTATTATCCGCGCCTGGCCGCCTGTCGCGATCAGTTTCGTGCCGTGACCGAGTTGTCCCAGCAGCCTCTCGATAATGCCATCGATCATCCCCACCGCGCCATAGTACAACCCGGACTGCATGCTCGCGACCGTGTTGGTTCCGATGAGCTTCTCCGGCCGGCGGACGTCCACCAGCGGCAGCCGGGCGGTCTTCGAAAACAAACTCTCCACCGCGATGCCTATGCCGGGACATATCAGCCCGCCAAGATACTCGGCATCTTTCGAGATTGCGTCGAAGGTAATCGCGGTGCCCAGATCCACAACTACACAGGGCCCGCCGTACTTGCTGAACGCCGCGACTGCGTTCACTATCCGGTCCGCGCCAACCTCGCGCGGATTCTCGTAACAGTTCCGCAGGCCGGTATCGGTGGCGGGAGTCACGAACATCGCCCCGGAGCCGAAATAGTCCTCCGCCATTTGGGCGAGCGGTGAATCGAGCGTCGGCACGACACTGGCGATGATGATTCCGTCCACTTCTTCCAACCGCAAACGCGATAACGCGAACAGATTGCGAAGAAGTATGCCCCACTCGTCGGCGGTCTGATCATGCACGGTGCGAAGGCGCCAGTGCGCGATGAGTTCGTCTTCTTTGAACACGCCGATTGTTATGTTAGTGTTGCCTGCATCCAGCGCCAGAAGCATAAGTTACTCCGCCGGCCGGACGCCGCCGGCCAGCACGGTCACCCGGATGCCGTCCGGGCGCTTCACGTAAAGATACCCGGCAGGGTCCAGACCATCGGTGATACCCTCGATTACCACAGCGCCCTGATTGACTATAACCCGCTTGCCGCGCACCCAGGATGAGCGCGCCGCGAAAGCCTCGAGGGTATCGCGCGCGGCGGCGCGCCGCTCGACCGCCTCCAGCAGCCGTCCGAGTAACGCTTCGCGATCGTGCTCGCGTCCGGTGGCCAGCCGCAGCGACGTTGCGATTCCGGCCAGTTCGGGCGGGAACGCGCTGTGGTTTACGTTGATCCCGATGCCTGCGATGAACGCGTCGAGTTCCCGGTTCACGAGTATTCCCGCGATCTTCCTCCCGTTCACGAGAACGTCGTTGGGCCACCGCAGGTCACACGGAATCTCGATGGCGTCGGCGACGGCGAGGCCCAGCGCAAGCGTGAGCAGCCCCGCCTCCGGCAGCCGCAGAATAATGGATACGTACAGCCCGGCTCCGCGCTCCGAATGCCACACCCGGCCGAACCGTCCCTGGCCGGCCGTCTGCTCGTTCGCCACCACTGCGGAACCGTGCGGAGCGCCGGACGCTGCCAACCGCGCGGCTTCGAACATGGTTGTGGCGCACGACTCGAGCCGGACGATTGTGCGCTCTCGGACTCCGCAACCGCTCTGACGCGCCAGCGATGCTTCCTTAACCGGGCTGTCCTCTGCCGCGCGCCTCTCGGGAGAAACCGCCGCGGCTGCCGCGGCCGTGCGGCCGCCGGCAAGACCCTGATCCGGGCCGCGGCCGTGATCCGGCGGCGCGCCCGTCCTTCCGGCATCCCCGGCCCGGGCAGCGCCGGTTCCGGGCACACCACCCCCGTGCTCTTCCAGCTCCAGCCTGAAACTGATGTCCACCGCCGCCGCCGAATGCGTTATCGCACCCGACGACACGTAGTCCGCGCCGGCCTCCGCGTACGCCCGCACGTTGTCGAGCGTGATGCCGCCCGACAGCTCCACCACCGCGCGGCCGCCGATGTACCGCACCCACCCGGCGGCCTCCGCCGGCGTCAGGTTGTCGAGCAGCACGCGGGGCGCTCCCGCGGCCAGCGCCTCATCCAGTTCGGCGCGAGTGCGAACTTCTATCTGCACCGGCACGCCCTTCGCCATGGCCGCTTCGAGCGCCGGCCGTACGCCCCCGGCCGCGGCGATGTGATTGTTCTTGATGAGTATCGCGTCGAACAGCCCCATGCGGTGGTTCGCGATCCCGCCCGCCGCCGCCGCCCATTTCTCCAGCCGCCGCAGCCCGGGCGTTGTCTTGCGCGTGTCGAGGACGCGGCAGTTGGTGCCCTCCACGCGTTCGGCGAACTTCCGCGCCAGCGTCGCCACACCGCTCAACCGCTGCATGAAGTTCAGCGCGACGCGCTCGCACTCCAGCAGCGTTCGCGCGCGCCCGCGGACTGTCGCAATGACCGCCCCCTCGCTCACCCGGTCTCCCGTTGAGCAGTGCAGCTTCAGCTCATCGACTCCCCCGCGCATCTCGTAGATGAGCGGCAGCAGTTCGACGCCTGCCAGCACCAGGTCCTGGCGGGCGATAAACCGCCCCCGCGCCCCGCGCCCCGCCGGCACGCAGGCTTCGCTCGTCACATCGCCCGTCCCGATGTCCTCATCGAGCGCGCGTCTGATGATGGCCCCTATTTCGGGGTCGCCTGGATCGAAGTTCATTGATTGCTTAAGCACGCTGTTGAGCCGCGCACGCCGGCGTCGGGAGCGGGCTTCAGCCCGCCCGGTGCGTCCAGCCCCGCCGGTTGCCGTCACCCCAAAGCGCGTCAAATGCCGCCTTCATGCCGCGCCTCACAGCACGACACGGTGTACTGCCGCGCCGGCAAAAATCCTGTTATTTCACGCCCACAGGCCGGCGGACCCGCTCATTCCCCGCCTAAGGCCGCCAGCGCCTCACGGCTCTTCGCCGATTGCGCCCGGTACCCCGCCAGCTTCTCTTTAAGCGAGTTCACGACGTGCTCCGGCGCCCGCGACAGAAACTTCTCGTCACCGAGCTGCCGCTCGGAGTTCGCAATAACCTTCTCGAGCTGCTCGATCTCCTTCTCAAGCCGCTTGCGCTGCGCGCCGGCCTGCTCCGATGGCACGCGCAGGATCAGATCGAACTCCGCCGTGGCGCGCTTCACTCCCGGCGCATCAGCCGGCGCCGGCGTATCGAACACCCTCAACGCCACGCCCGCAAGCTTCCGGATCACTTCCACGTGCGCGCGCGCAATCGCCGCCGCCGGCCCCGTTGAATACAGATCGCCGTCGAGTTGCTTGCGCGCATCTCCTACGCCCATCTCCGCCCGCAGGTTCCGCGCCGAGATGATCATGTCCTGCAAAATCGCCATGCTGCGTTCCGCGGCTTCATCGGCCGCTCCGGCAACCGGCTCCGGATACTTCGCCAGCGCAATCGATTTAGGCCGCTCCGCGGCGTTTATCGCCAGTCTCTGCCACAGCTCCTCGGTGATGAACGGCATCACCGGATGCAGCAATCGCAGCAGCGCCTCGAACACCGTAAGCACGTTGCGCCACCCCGCATCCAGCCCCGAGGCTTCGCGGAACCGCAGCTTCTTTATCTCCAGGTACCAGTCGCAGAACTCGTGCCAGACGAACTGCCATAGTATCTGCGCGGCATCGTGATAGCGGTGCCGCTCGATCGCTCTGTTTGCCTGTTCGGCCGCCCCGTTCAGCCGGCTGAAAATCCAGCGGTCCTCCAGCGCCGCCTCGCCCGATTCGTCGGGCTCCGCCGCTCGCCTGCGTCCCGCCTCCGGAATCCATGGCTCCACTCCGCACCGCTCCATGTTCATGAACACAAACCGCGCGGCGTTCCAGAGCTTGTTCGCGAAATTCCGCGCGCTTTCCATGCGTTCGTCCGTGAGCACGATGTCCGTACCGGGCGCCGCGCCCGAGAGCAGTCCCATGCGGACCGCGTCGGTCCCGTACTTCTCGGTGAGTTCGAGCGGATCGACGACGTTGCCTTTCGTCTTGGACATCTTCTGCCGCTCGGCGTCGCGCACGAGGCCGTGTATGTACACCTCGCGGAAGGGAACCTGTCCCGTAAACTCGATCCCCATCATGATCATCCGCGCGACCCAGAAGAACAGTATGTCGAAGCCGGTAATTAGTAACGAAGTCGGATAGTATGTTTGTAAGTCCCGGGTGACTTCCGGCCAACCCAGAGTGGAGAACGGCCACAGCCCGGAGCTGAACCAGGTGTCCAGCACGTCGGAATCCTGTTCGATGCGCTCCGACCCGCAGTGCGCGCATCGCGCGGGATCTTCTCTGGAGACCGTAATCCGGCCGCAGTCCGCACAGTGCCACGCGGGGATGCGGTGCCCCCACCAGAGTTGGCGGGAAATGCACCAGTCGCGGATGTTGTACATCCATTCGTAGTAAGTCTTGGTCCAGTTCTCCGGCGTGAACCGGATGCTTCCATCCTCCACCGCCCGGATTGCCGGCTCCGCGAGCGGTTTCGTCCGCACGAACCACTGCGTCGAGACCAGCGGCTCCACGTACGTCTTGCAGCGCTGGCACCGCCCCGGCGACACCTCGTAAGCTTCCGTCCGCTCGAGCAGCCCGAGCCGGTCCATGTCGGCAATCACGCGCTTTCGCGCCTCGAAACGGTCGAGTCCGGCGTACGGACCCGCGGCTTCGGTCATGTGCGCCGTGCCGTCGATCACTCTTATCAGCGGCAGGTTGTGACGGCGCCCCGCCTCGAAATCGTTCGGGTCGTGCGCGGGCGTGACCTTGACGACGCCGGTGCCGAACTCAGGGTCCGCAATTTCATCCAGAATGACCGGAATATCCCGGTTCATAAGCGGCAGCCGCACGGTGCGCCCGTGCAGGTCGCGGTAGCGCTCGTCGCGCGGGTTCACCGCCACGGCGGTATCGCCCAGCATCGTCTCCGGCCGCGTTGTGGCGACGGTCACGGAACGCCCTTCCAGGCCGTTCACGGGGTATCGCAGGTGCCACAGGTTGCCGGCAACCGGGTCGTGGGGAACCTCCAGGTCCGATAGCGCCGTGTGGCACCGCGGGCACCAGTTCACCATGTACTCGCCGCGATAGATTAGTCCCTTTTCGTATAGCCGCACGAACGCCTCCCGCACAGCGCGGGAAAGGCCTGGGTCCAGGGTGAAGCGCTCGCGCGACCAGTCGCAGCTTGCGCCCACGCGGATCATCTGCTTTTTGATCGCGTTGCCGTACTGCTCTTTCCACTCCCAGACCCGCCGGACAAACTCCTCCCGCCCGAGCGCGCGCCGGTCCAAACCCTCCGACGCCAGACGGCGCTCCACCAGCATCTGCGTGGCGATTCCGGCATGGTCCGTTCCAGGCAGCCACAGGGTGTTGTCTCCCCGCATGCGGTGCCACCGCGTGGTCACGTCGATCTCCGAATGTTCGAGCATGTGCCCGATGTGGAGTGAGCCGGTTACGTTGGGCGGCGGGATCACCAGAGAGAAAACGGGACCGGGCGCGTCGGCGTCGGCCCGGAAGATGCCCGACTCGATCCACGATTGCGCCCAGCGGGGCTCAAACCGTTGGGGTTCATAGACTTTCTCGATTTGCATGGGGGATTTTCCATCATAGCACCGCCGTCGCGCGGGACAGCATCGAGCGCCGGCCCCGACCAGCCGCATTCCGAAAAACGAGGGCCGATAGCCCCGCTCAGCGTTCGCGCGCGGCGGTGAGCGCGTTCGTCCTGCTCACGAATCGCAGCATGGACTTCGCTACGTGGTCCAGGACGTCCGCCCATTCTTGCAAGTGCTTTTCACCTTTGCGCGTCAACTTGTACACACGGCGCGCCGGGCCCGAGTTCTGCGTGTCCCACTCCGATACGACGTTGCCGTTGGCCTCGAGCTGCCGGAGCGTGCGGTAGAGCGCCGCGCGTTCAATCTCCGCGTCGGTGATGGCGTGGTCCTTCAAGGCGTTGCCCAGGTCGTAGCCGTAAGATCGCCCCTTCTCCTTGAGCATCAGAAGCACCACCGGCTCTACAAACCGGTACACGTTGCCCATCGCACAGGTGCATGGATAGTCCGCTGCGTGACCGCAGCCTTTGCGTTTCGGCAAGCGCGCCTCCCGTCCGGGACAATCATTCCTAACCCCCGGACTGTCTATAGAATACCAATCCTCCCATAGGTGATTCCAGCACCTATTGCGAACCGGCATCAAGGCCTGCCGTTGACACCGGGACCTTGCCCCGGGGTAGAATAGGTGCGAGTTACACCTAACTGAAAGGACAGTCATTCTATGAAAATCGCCGTCCCCGTGACTGACGGGAAGCTCTGTTCCCACTTCGGACATTGTGAATCGTTCACTTTCTTCGACGTTGCCGAGGACACCCGCCAGGTGGCCGGCACAACCACCCTAAAGGCGCCCGAACACGTCCCGGGCCTGCTCCCGAAATGGATCCAGGAGCAGGGCGCGGCCATCGTGCTCGCCGGCGGCATGGGCGCTCGCGCCCGCGCGCTTCTCGAGCAGGCCGGCATCCGCGTCATCACCGGCGTGGAGAGCGCGCCGGCCGCCGAGGTGGTGAACAGTTATTTGAACAACGATCTGAAGACCGGCTCCAATGTCTGCGACCACTGAGAGAGGCGCCGCCGCACTCGCTGCAACCCGGGAAATCGCTCCACTCAATCCCGTTTGCTTCGGCTGCGGCCCCGAAAACGCCGATGGCTTGCAACTCGCCTTCCGCGCCACGCGAGAGGGTGTCGCGGCGGAGTGGATCCCCTCGGCCAAGTGGCGAAGCTTCCCGGATGTCGTCCACGGCGGCATAGTCGCCGCCGCCCTCGACGAAGCCATGTCAAAGGCTATAGCCGCCCGCTGCGCCCGGGCGTTTACCGCCGAACTGCGCGTCCGGTACCGCCGCCCGGTCGTGCCCGGGGAGGAACAGTACATACGCGGCTGGATCGTCAGCAGGCGAAAGCGAATGATCATCGCGGAGGCCTGCATCACCGCCCTGTGCGGCCAGGAGCGTGCCCACGCGTGGGGCACTTTCCTCACGGCGGCGGACCCGGCCGGTTAACGCGGGGCCGCCTATCCAGCCTTCGGCGCCGCCGCGGCCGGCTGCACGAAGCGTTCATCGGCCACGCGCCGCTCCAGGCGCGTCTCGTCGAACCACCCCGCTCTGCTCTCCTCGAAGCAATCGAATCGCGGCACGTATGGCTTGATGTCCAGCAGCGGCGTGCCGTCCACGACATCGATGTCCGCCACGTGCAGCGTGTTCCCTTCCACCGAGGTCAGCCGCACGCATGAGATGCCGATACGGTTCGGCCGCGCCGGCGAGCGTGTCGCGAAGATGCCTCGCGCAACGGTATCCAGAAATGGCGTCACCAGGAGCCGCGCTTCCGGCGCACGGTCGAAGCAGTAAACCAGCCAGATCCGCTCAAAACCATCGAGGTCCTTCAGCCCTTCCGCGTACTCCTCGAAAAGCGTTATCGACCCCGCGGCGCCCCCGGCGACAACCGGCTGTATCGGGGTGCCTTGCGGTTCCCTGAACGGGCTGTGTATCACGCCTATTGGGCGCAGTTCTATGATCGGCTTCACCGGATAAAGTTCAGGTTGCGCAGGGTGTCGTAAAACGTGCTTTCCAGCTCGCCGGAGTTGAACGCCGCCACCTGCCGGCCCTGCGACAGCGCCACCACGTACGGCGCGTCGGTGAACTTCCAGATCTCGCGCAGCTTGGCGGCGTCGGGAGAGACCTTCGCTTTGAGCCCCGTGTCCTTCAAAAACTGGTCGGCCCACTGCGGCTGCGATGTCGGGATGGCTATCACGTCGGTATAGCGCCATTGCTGTCTCGACATCTCGCGCGCCACCATTGCGCAGTGCGAGCACTCCGGGTCGAAGAAGAACAGAACGAAATGGCCGGCGCGGAGCGGCTGCTCGCGCCCGTCGGCAATGATGGATGCGGGGGCTTCGAGGCCCGTCCGCTGGGCCGTCCGGACGCCGTACGACGCGAATGCGAACGCTGTCACACCCGCCAGCATCAGTGCCGGAACGCGCAACCCGCGCGGTCTCCGCGCCCATACCGCGGCGCCGATCGCCAGTACCACCATGAGCGCGTCCGTGATGAAGAATACCGGCCCTACCACACGGCGTATCCACGGGAAACAGTTGCAGTCGTCGCCCAACAGGCGGTTGTATAGAACTCCGATGTAGATCATGAACGCGATCAGCATCACGCCGCCGAGAATCGCTCCCCAGCGCCGCCACCTCGGGAACAGCACCAGAACGCCCGCGAACGTCTCGGCGGTGCCGGCGCCGATCGCCACAGGCATGCTAAGCCGCGCGGGGATCAAGGACTGGATCATTCGCTCGGCCGCGCTGTAAGGGTCCAGAAGCTTCCAGAGCCCTGAGACCAGGAAAATTGCCGAAAGAAGAATCGCGCTCGCCCATCCGGCCAGGGACTTCCATTGCGGCTCGGCCGCGCTCTCCGCGTCCATCGTGCCGCTCATACTCGAATTCGCCATCGCTCCATCCTAAACCCGTAAATCCAGTATAGGTGTATCTTGCACCTGCCGGGCCGTCTCGGAAGGCCATCACTGGTATACTACCTGCTCCCGGCTCCGGACTGTGATCTCATCACCGCCGCGCTTTTCCTACAAACGCCCGAACTTCTTGATCGCTTCCGTCAACGACCTGGTCCGCTCGATGAACGGATACGTCGCGTGCTCCGTGTAATCGAGTTCCCGGGCTTTCTTCAGGATCTCCTCTTCGTGCTCGCGCGGGATCACGACCACGCCGTCTTCATCGGCGGCGATTATGTCGCCCGGCCTCACCTTCACCCCTGCGCACGTAACCGGTACGTCCCTTTCGGCGCGATAATGCCCCACCGTGGTTCCCGGCGATACGCCGCGGCTGTAGACGGGGAACTGGATCCGCTTCAACTGCGGCAGGTCCCGAGCCGAACCGTCCACCACCGCACCGGCTACCCCGCGGTACTTCAGAGTGGTGCCCATGAGCCCGCCGATGACGCCGTAGTCCAGACCGTCATCGACCGCCATGACGTAGACCGATCCGGCCGGCGCGCTGTCGAGCGCTTCGATCATCGGAGCGAGCGGCGCACCACCGTCCTTGCTCTCGTGTTTCGTGAGGTGAACCGTCACCGCCCTTCCGGCGAACTTAGTCTTGAACACCGGACGCATGTCGTGCGCCATGTAGTTTCTGGTGCCATACAACTGCTCGATCGCATCCGCGACCGAAGCCACCTCCACCGTTTTGAACGCCTCCACAACCGGCTCGGCCGGCGCCTGCGCGCGGAGCGGCGCCCACGGCAGTGCAAACGCGATGGCTCCGAACATCAAAAGAGAACCGTTCTGTTTCATTCGCGAATCCCTCGTTCAAGGACTATTATGCAGGCCGCCGGTTGATCGCGCGAAGCCGCGGCCGCGCGCCGCCCCGGCTTCCTCGTTCAACCCGCGGCGCCCGGCGATGCCCGGTCCTGCCAGGCGTACTACCGGCTTCGCTGCCCCGCAGACCGCAAAGGCGCACTCCGAACGCCCCTGACGGATATCATGTTCAGGTGACCCTTGTGCATCCGGTTTCCGTTGCCCTCGCTGTCGCTGTTATTGCTCTTGGCGCTCAGGATGCGGAGGCGCCGTGGTCGGGCGTGCTTCGCAATCACGCCGGCGAGCCGCTAGCCGGGGCTGATGTCCGCCTCTCCGCGCGCGGTGTACAGCTTTCGGCCTCCACCGGCCGCGATGGCCTTTTCCTTTTTCCGAACGTCGCTCCCGCAACCTACTCTATCTCCGTCCAGTCGGGGGGCATCACAGCCACGTGCTCCACGCGCGTGCAACTCCCGGATAGCCGGCCCGTCGTGCTGGTTCTGAACGCCGACGGCCAATTGGCGCTCCGGATTGCCGAGCCGCGAGAGGGCACCGGCGGCGAGCGGCTCTCAAGCAAGGAAGTGTCCGGGCTTCCGCTCAACAAGCGCGACTTCAGCCAGTTGCTCCTGCTTGCGGCCGGCACCATGACAGATACCAATGGCGCCGCTAATTTTACGCAGCAGTTCGCCGTGAACGGCCAGCGCGGAACCTCGGCGGTGTTCGCCATGGATGGCGCCGACATCAGCGACCCCGAGATGGGCGGCGGCACCTTCACCAACTTCAATGTGGATGCGGTGGAAGAGATCCGCTCCAGTTCCGGTTGGATGCCCGCCGAAATCGGCCGCGGCGCCGCGGGTTTTACAAACATCATCACGCGCTCCGGCAGCAACGCCATCCACGGCTCGGCTTTCGAGTTCCTTCGCAACGCCGCGCTCGATGCCCGCAATTTCTTCGATCGACGCTCGTTTGCCAACCCCGGCCGCATCCCGCCTTTCGTCAGAAACGAGTTCGGTTTCACCAACGGCGGGCCCCTCGTGATTCCAGGCCTTTATAACGGCCGCAACCGGACCTACTACTTCGGGCAATATCAGGGCTTCCGCCAGGTGCTTGGCACCACGCAGGTGATCCCCGTGCCCACTGCGGACGAGCGCGCCGGCCGCGACACCACCGCCTATCCCGGCGATACGCTGTTCGTACCCGTCGATCCTCGCATCGCCGCCCTGATGGCGAGGTATCCCATGCCCAATGATCCGGGAGGCGCTTTCGGCGCGCGCACCTATGCCACATCCTCTAAGGTCACAACCGTAAGCGACCAGTTCTCCATCCGCATCGATCATAATATCGGCGACAAAACGCGTTTCTTCTTCCGCTTCAATCTCGATAACATCGACGGGCCCACCACTAACCCGAGCCAGACCGCGATCGATCCCGCCTTCGCCGTAAACTTCCAGGACCATGAACGCAACGCCGCGCTCTCGATTACCCGCACTTCCTCGCCGCAATTCACCTGGGAGACTTCCGCCGGCTTCATTCGCACCACGCCCCTCTTCCCCGCCCCCAATCAGGTGGACCCCGCGCTGAAGTTCGGCGACGGCCTGTACGAGCCGTTCAACAACCCCGGCGGCTCGGTGATGGGCTCGTTCGGCAACGTATACCAGCTACAGCAGAATTTCACCTATATTCGCGGCCGCCACACCGTCAAATGGGGCGCCGAATGGCGCGGCAACCGCGATACCACGGTCTACGGTATGACTCCGAACGGCGAATACATGTTCGGCGGAGGCACGGCGTACTCGCCCGTGGACATCCGTTCCGCCAGCGGCGTGCACGACATTCACACCGGCGACCCGCTCCCCGATTCGCTGACGGGCCTGCTCACAGCCAGTGCGTTCTCTTATACCCAGGCCGTGGCGCCGGCAATGTTCCCCCAGGGAGATCACATCGGCGATGCCGGAATCCAGCGCGACGCATTCAACTTCTATATTCAGGACAGTTGGAAAGTAAGCGGCCGCCTGCTGCTCAACTACGGCCTGCGCTATGAACTGACAACGCAGATCAGGGAGCGCTCCAAACAGACTTCGGCGCTCGAGTTTGTCACCGTTAACGGCAGGCCGGCGGTGAACCTGCTGGTCAATCCCGATCCCACCTACAGACTCGACCCCTACGGCTTCGGACCCCGCGTAGGTCTCGAATACCGGCTTGCTGGCGCTACACTGGTCCGCGCCGGCGGCGCCATAACCACCATCCCGATCAACCTCTGGCAGAATAACGCCCTCACCGGGGGTACGCCCTTCGTCTTTTATCCGCGGCTCACCGCCGCCCCGGGCCAGCCTGTCCGCTTCGGAACATTCATCACGCCGCAGCAACTGCCCACGGTTTACGACACGAGCGGCGCGGCGATCTTCGCATCCGGCGATTCCAAGAAAGTGCCTCCAAACACCATCATGGACGTGCAGCGGTTCGAAAACGGGCTGGCCGCGCTTTCGCCGGACCACGTTCTCACGCCGCTGAATGGCGCCGGCATCACCCGCGATCTCGAGGACGCCTACATCGGCACCTGGACCTTCGGAATCGAGCAGAAAATTCGCGGCATCACCGCCAACGCCGCTTACGTGGGAACCGCGGGAATCAAACTGACGAGCGTCGATTATCCGAATGCCTACGCCGGCGCGTCTCCAGCCTTCGCCCGCTACACGCACTTCGATGAAGCGGGCAGGGTTGCCGGCGGCTTCGGCCCGATCACCCTTGTCACCAACTGCGGCCACTCGTCGTATCACGCGCTCCAGGTCTCCGCATCAACCGACCTGACCTCGTCCGGCCTCGGCATACAGGCGAGTTACTCCTGGTCTAAGTCAATCGATAACGTCAGCACCGGATTCGGCGCGGCCGGTCCGCAAAACCCGTTTGATCTGAACGCCGAGCGCGGTCCCTCCAGCTTCGACGTGACCCACGCCATGAGCTTCACCCTGTTCCAGGATCTGCACGGGGAACGCGTGCCCGTGCTCAAGCGTCTCGGCAAACGTGCCATGGGCGGATGGCAGATGCTCGCTATCGGCAGCATGTACACCGGCCTTCCGTTCACCGTGTATTCGGGCATCCAGCAGACCGCTGCCGGCGCCGGCGGGGCCGACCGGCCGGATCTTGTCGCTATGCCGGTGTTTTCCACCAGCCGCTCAACGCGCGAGGACTACTTCGGCAGCGGCGATGATAACGCCCGGTTCTTCCATATACCCATCGGAGTTGAGGGAGGCACCGGTCCGAACCAGGGCCGCTTCGGCACGCTCGGCAGGAACACCTTCCGCGGCCCGGCGTTCCACAACTTCGACATTGCGATGATTAAGGACACGCCGCTCTTCACTGCCGGCGGCAGCGAGCGCGCAACGTTGCAGTTCCGAGGCGAGTTCTTCAACCTGTTCAATATCGTGAACTTCGGCTTGCCGTCGAACATCGTGCTCGGGCCCGGATTTGGCCGCATCAGCAAGACGGCCGGCTCATCGCGGCAGATCCAGTTCTCGCTAAAGCTGATTTACTAGCGCACGCCGCGGCGCGCTCCGTCGGGATCTAGAGTATCCGGAGTAAGCTTGCGGACCACCGGCACAGCGAGCTCGCCCGGCGCTATTACTACCGTTCACACCGGTTGGAGCGCTCCGTGCTAACGTTGCGGCCGCTGAGCCGGAGTGCCCAGTGCGAGAGCCCTGAAGGTTATGCCGAACACCAGAATCTGCCCCAGCGGGCGCGCTCTGGCAAATACATCGTGACAGTAGCGGACTGTAATCCGGCCGCGGATCCGGGCGATAGTTATGTCAACCTCCGGACCCAGCCCGAAGGCCCGGTCACGGAGGCCGCGAAGAGCCGGAGGAAGAGCGGCGCCGCGGTCGTCGCGTACCTGCCACAGCGCGTAGCCGGCCAGTCCCATATCGAATTTTCCGAGTGTCTTGCCCGCGCCGCCCTGAATCTGGACCGAGTCACCGCGCGTGATATCGATGTCCTGCTTGCGTTGGTTTAGGTTGTAGCTCGCCAGTGCGGAGATATTCCACGCTTTGCGGCTGCCGAGGTAAACGGCGCTGCCGAGCGAGAACTCATGAGTCCATTGATCTTTCCCGATGTTCACCACCTCCCGCGGCGAATACAGCCCAGTAGGTGCATAGAAAGCGTATCCCGTTACAACGTCCAGACGGTTCAGCTTCCATCCGATCTTGACCGGCTGTACGTAGAGATCTCCGAATCCGGACCTGTCGATGCTGGCCTCCGGAACGGGTATTCGTACATTGACGCGCACCGTGGGAACACCTATCGCGGCGTTCACGTACATAGAATGCCCGGGCAGCTTGTACGTCACCTGCGCCCCTACCGCGTTGGCGGCCACGTTCAGGGTCGGCGACAGCGGAATCGCGTGCCCATCGTTGTCGATGACCTCGTCCGCGCGGTAGAGCACCGGTCTGTCTATGACATAGACTCCGCTACCGGGCTGTGAACCGGCGAGCAGTCCTATGGTGCCCAGCGTCTTGTGGCCGAGTTCCTGCGCCCATGATGGGGCCGTCCAGAAGACTGCCGGGATGAAAATCGAACAAGCCGGCCGTAATCGGATCCAAGTTCGTCGCGACAAGTTATGTCCGCCGGCCGAAGGTCACCGTGGTCGATTCCCTTCGGCTTGCCCCTCATGTCCACAGTGTAAGGCGTTCCGGCGCCCGCCGGAGCAAGGGAAGAAAGCGCAACACGCCGGCGTCCGAACCCCGTCTACCTGGGCTTCTGCGCGGTTGTAAAGATGTAGCTTGCAGTCCAGCGATTTAGCGGATACAAGCCCGTTTTGGATTCGGCGATCATCGCGAGCGCAGTGAACCGCTTCAGCCACTTGTACGCCGCCAGCCGCGATGCGCGGGAGAAACCGCCGCCGGTTTCATCCACATGGCACGCGGCGAAGTCGTTGAGCATGACATAGCTGGCATCGAGTACATTGAAACCGGCCGCGGCCAGGTGAGACGTGAGTTCATCCCGCTTCCACGGCATATGAACGGCGTACGTCCGGGGTCCGAGCCACTTCTGAGCGAGGCCGATCAGCCCGGCAAGATTAGGAATGCACGTGAAGGCAATGCCGCCCGGCTTCAGAAACTGCGCGGTCGCGGACAGGCAGTTAGTCAGATCCTCGAAGTGCTCGACGAGCCCGAAGCTGGCTATGAAATCGAAACGGTTCCGAAGTTCTTCCGGAGGGTGGAACATGTCCGCGCAGTAGATCTCCCCCGGCACATGGTTACGCCTCAGGATCTCGCGGGCCATCTCGCAGCCTTGCTCGGAGTAGTCGAGGCCGGCCACCCGCATCCCGAACTCCTTCGCGAATCGTGGCAGCCACTCGGAATTCGCGCAGCCCAGTTCGAGGATCTCCTTGCCGGCCGCCTCGTGTTTGATAAGGGCCGGCCGCAGGTAGTCGAGTTGCTTGCGCTTGCGGTAACCCAACAATCGCGATTTCGCGCCGCTGCAATCGCCTTGGGATGCCCACTGCCGGTTCCAGTAGTCCTTGCCGGCCTTGTCGCGATTCTCCAATCGCGCTCCGGTGTGCCTGGCTTCAGGGGTGTCGGGTTGCATTCGCCCGTGCGTTTGAGCTCGCCTCTATTTCTTTACCCTCAGGTTGTCCGGATTGTACGCCACCGAGGCGGTTTTGAACCTCGCAACCAACGCGTCGCCCGCAAAATAGTGCTGGGGCACGCTTTTCGCCGAGCCGTCCAGGATGCTTTCCACGCAGCCGATCTGGTCCGCGATGAAGGTGTTCGGCAAGGGGCCGCCATGGCCGGGATAGATTGTGGTGAACTCGCCGGCGCGCTTCTGGAGCTTCTTCAGGCTCGCCAGATAAACCTCCAGCGGCCTGCTGTTCGGCAGAAAGAGCCAGACCAGTGTGTTGTCGTTGTCGCCCGTGAAAACCATTCTGTGCGCTGCGTCGAGCAGAACGATCTCGCCCGGTGTGTGTCCCGGCGTTTCGATGACCTCTATCCTGCGCCCGCCAAGGTCGAATACATGGCCGTCTTTCACCGGCAGCAGTTCGGGCTGCGGGGCTTTCGCGGCCTCATCAGGAGAGATAATGTCGGGCGTCACCGCCCCCTTGGCGAGGTTCCCAACAGCGCGCATCCGCGACTCCTTCGTCCCCATCTCCCTGATCGCGGCGAAATCGGCCGGATGCGCGTAAACCGCCTTGAACTCGAAGTTGCCTCCGGAATGATCGGGGTGGCCGTGAGTGTTGACGACGATAACCGGCTTCGCCGTGAGGGTCTTCACAAAGGCGCTCAGACGCGCGACGCCCAACCCGGTGTCGATCAGCAGCGCTTTATCCCTGCCTTCGACCAGGTACATGTTGTCCGAACCGTGGTCGTCGATTCTCCACACACCTTCGGCAACCTTGCTGGAGCTGAGCCACGCGGGTTTCGTTTCCGCGGAATTCGCGGGCTGCTGCGCTTGAGACAGCCCCGCCGAAACGATGGCGGCGAAAGCGGAAAGGAGAATACGGCTGTATTTGATCTTCATGGCTATGGGAGGAGTATATAACATCAAGTACACCCGTACGGGACAACCCGTCCCGCCCCGGAACGCCGGCGATGGCTCCCCGTGCCGGGTCTGTCTGTACGCGGCCATCGGCGCCCGGTGATTGCGGCCGCCGGTCGGGTATCATATTTCAAAGGGTCCTGTTTCCCCAGCAATACCGATGCCGAAGTGCAGCCGCGTTTTCGAACAACACCGGATTGAAATAGAAACGATTCTCGGCAGCGTGAGGGCGCCGTCCCTCAGCAGGCTGCAAGAACTGCTTGCCAAAAGCCTCGGCGGGCCGCTTCCCCTTCCCGAGCTTGCCGAGTTGCTGGAGATCGGCTGCGCTCCCGCTTCGGGAGAGCAGTTCGAGGCGCTGAGATGCTTCGTCCTCAGCCGGTTCAGAAAGCCCGGCGGAAACCGGCTCCGCTACATCGCGCCAATCTATATCTCAAGCCACTGCATAGATTCTTGCGCGTACTGCAACTTCTCGGCGGCGAGATCCGTTCCCCGGAAACGCCTCGGCCTCGAGGATTTCGAAGCGGAACTGGCCGCCGTCGCCGCCTCCGGCCCGCGCGTGATCGAACTCGTGCTCGCCACCGATCCCGATTTTTCTCCCGCCGTTCTGGCGCGCTACGTGGCGCGCACGTCGGAATTCCTCAACAACGAACCCGGTTCGGGAGTCCTGCTGTGCTCGGATTATCTGCCCGTGGAGGTGTACGCCGCGCTTAGGAAAGAAGGGCTTTGGGGCATGGTTCAGTGGGACGAGACGCTCGATATACAGGCTTACAACCGCTGGCACGCGACGAGTCCCAGAAAGCGCGACTTCGTCGCTAGAAAACGAAACCACGAGCGCGCCATGTCTGCCGGGCTGGAGGTCGCTACCGGCGCCCTGTTCGGCCTGGCGGACTTCCGGTACGACGTCCTCATGCAAGTGGCCAAAGCGCGCTTTCTCGAGAATGAGTATGGCCGCAAACCGTTCTGTTTCGGAACGGCACGCATCACGCCAATCGGCGGGCGCGAGTTGCACCCTTCCATGGCTGTCCCCGATCGCGCATATGAAGTTGCGCTGATGGTGTACAAAATCGCCGAACCCGCAATCGCCCGCTGGTTGCAAACCAGAGAGACTTTTGATATGAACGTGCGCAATATGCTGGATGGCGATGTGTTCACCTACCGGTGCGGCGAGGTCAGGCCTGGAGGACACCGGAACTCCCTCATTACGCACGCCGCTTCCGGGCAATTCGGAGTGAATGATATGCCCCGCGAAACCGCGGAGGAGAAACTGGCCGCCTCCGGGTTTTACATCGACTACGCCTGGCTCCCCAATTGAAGCATTCGGCAGCCCAATACTGAATCGCCGCTCATGCCGCAAGCCGCCGTCTCATGACTTGGGCCGCGCCCAGCGCCCTTCGCTCGACTCAATCGTCTTCGCGCCCCTCAGCGATCCATCCTGCCTTACGCCGTGAACAGCCGGCGGACGGCGGCTACGCGCTCCTCAAGACCCGGCGCCTCGAACTGGGCCGCGACTTCCGCCAGCAGATCCGGTATCGGCAAACCTTGCGGGCACTTCTCGAGGCACTCGCCGCAGCGGGAGCACAGCGAAGCATACCCGGGCTCCCCGGACAGAACACCCCCCATCCGCAGCGCGTACGAGAACTCCGCCTCCTGCGTCCTGCCGAACGTGTGATAGGCGTTCAGCACATCGAAGCATTCCGGGATGTTCACGCCGGACGGGCACGGCTGGCAATAGCCGCAGCCCGTGCAGCCCACCTTCATGATCTCCCTGTACTTCCGGCTTGCTCTGTCGATCAGATCGGCTTCGGCGGCGGTCAGCGAATTTGGATGCGCCTCTGCGGCGGTCGCCAGATTCTCTTCCACCTGCGCCTCGTCGTTCATGCCCGACAGCGCCAGCGTCACTTCCGGATGGTTCCACACCCACCGCAACGCCCACTCGGCGGGGGTTCGCTTTCGCCCGGCGCTTTGCCAGATGTCTTCCACCGCCGCCGGCGGGGAAACGGCCAGCGCGCCGCCCCGGAGTGGTTCCATGATCATCACCGCCAGACCCTTCTCGGCGGCATACCGCAGACCTTCCGTTCCCGCCTGGGTCTCCGTGTCGAGATAGTTGTACTGCATCATGCAGAACTCCCACGGATACGCATCGACGGCCCGCTTGAAGCTCTCCCTGCCTGCGTGCGACGAAAAACCAGCGTTCACGATCTTCCCATCGCGCTTGGCCCGGTCCAGGAAGTCCTCGATGCCCAACGCCGCAAGCCGGTCCCAAGCCTCGCCCGTGAGCGAGTGGACGAGGTAGTAATCGATTACCGGCGTGGCAAGCCTCTCGAGCTGCGCGTCGAGGAAGCGGTCCATGTCGCCGCGGCTCCTGACGTTCCACGCGGGCAGCTTGGTGGCAAGTCTCACGCGCTCGCGGTAGCCCCCGGCAAGCGCGCGCCCCACGAACCGCTCGCTCTCGCCGCCGTGGTACGGCCATGCCGTGTCTACGTAATTCACACCTCTGTCTATCGCATAGCGGATCTGGCGCGTGGCCCGCTCTTCGTCGATCCGGCCGTCTTTCTGCGCAAGGCGCATGCAGCCGAATCCCAGGATCGACAGCTCGTCGCCGGTCTTCGGCACTTTCCTGTAAAGCATAAGTCTAAGAAATCCCCGAATGTTACTCCGCTAGGCGGGAAATTATCGATTGTACCGCGGCCGGCGCTTCCGGCCATCACCGAACCGGAAAGCCCTGCCGTGCCGTCCTGAATCCCGCGCCAGTGCGGGCCGGATGCGCGCGCCACACAATCCACTCAGGTCCGATCGACAGAACCGGCAGCCGTAGGCGGTGACGGCTGATCCCGCAAGGTCTCCTCGACAGGCCCCCGCATTTACTCGCGCCTGAGCGCAACTGAATCCAGATACACGGTCCCCGCGATCTTGTTGTCGAACTTCATCGACTCGCGCCTCACCAATTGTATCCGCACCAGCCGCGTACCCGCCGGCACGGCGAACGCCGCCTTCACCTCCGTCCACCCCTGCGTTCCCCTCATCCGCTCCGCATCCGCCGTCAGCCGCGATGGCGCCTCCTCGTCGGTGACTCGCAGCCCGATACCTTCATCGGTCGTGATTCCCTCCGTCCGCATCCGCGCCGCCAGCACCCACCTGCCCGCACTTACTCCGGCAAGCTCGTACACGCCCCCGTAATTCAGGTTCACTGTGCCGTCGAACCGCACCACCAAGGCGCGACCTTGCGCGCCGTCGACGGGCTCCATCGCCGCCTCGGCGCCATTGATCTTCACTATCTGCCAGTCGAAAGCCCCGCGAGTGCTGTCCCGCTCGAAACCGCCGTTAAAAACGGCGTTCTGCTCCGGATACCCCGGCTCGTATCGCCGCGCGTATCGCGCCCACTCCGCCGCCGCCGCGCCCATCTCGCCCAGCCGCACCAGAAATGCTGTGTACCGCGCCGCAAGCGCATCGTCCACGTACCCCTTCGACATCGCCCATTTCCACGCCTGCCCGGAACTCGCGGCATCAGCCCCGCCCATAAGATAAACCAGGAAAGCCCCTGCCGCGCGCGCGTCCGGTATTCCCTCACTAAGTATCTGCTCCGTTGGTATCTTCATCCTTTCCCAGACCGTGAAGACTTCGCGATCATACGCCGGCGTCATCGCCGCCAGCCGCCGCCCATACTCCAGCGCCGGCTTCCGGTCCGCGGTCATATATGCGAAATTTGCCTCTCGCATAAGTACCGGCCCAATCGCCGGACCCGCTGCCGCCCCCGCAAGCATCGCCCTCCGCGCCCCCGCAGTATCTCCCGCTTCCAATAGCGCCTCGCCATAGTCGCACCACCGGTACGGCGACGCCGGGTCACGGTCCAGTGCCCGTTTCAACATTGCAAGTGCGGCTTTGCCGTCTCCTTCCATCTGAAGCTCGTAAGCCGCGGCCGCAACATCTTCGCCGTTCATTACCCACCCCTCGTGCAGCCGCGCCGGCCAGCCGGCGCGCACACCCGCTTCCCATAGCACAACCGGAGCCGCCAGCAGCCCCGCCGCCGCCGCAACCGCCAGCATCGAATATCTCGATCCGCCCATGCCCCCTTCTTTCGTAATTTGACATCGCCCGGTGCCTTGTAGCACGATTGCCCCTTGCACCCGGCCGCCGCACTCCAGCTTGGCAGCACCCAGCCCGGCCTCCGTCTGGCCCGCACAGCCATAGTTCTTCTATCTATCACGTTTGCGTGGACCGCATTCCGCTCCGCCGGCGTCGCCATTCCCGATCTCGCTATCTCCGTTCTCGCGCTCTCCTTAATCCTTGCTCTCCTCCACCGGTCGCAGGCGCCGCGCCTCGATCCGCTTATCCGCTGGCCCCTCGTCATCCTCACCGCATGGCCGGTTATACAGTTAGTGCCCCTGCCCTTCCCCCTGCTCGCTGCCATCTCTCCCGCGCGCGCCGCCATAGCCCGCGCCGCCGGACACTCTTGTGATCCCCTTACCGCCTTTCCTCCCGGCACTTACTGGGAACTCTTGCGCCTGGCCGGCTCCATCTTGATCTTCCTCATAGTTCGCGAACTAATGTGGCGCTTCTCCGATCGCCGCACCCCCTGGATAGTCGCCGCTCCCTTCGTCTTCGCCTCCATCCTCGAAGCTATCCTCGGCATCGCTCAGTTCTACTCCGGCGCGGCCGGCTCCGGAGCCCACGGCACTTACGCCAGCCGGGACCACTTCGCCGGCCTCGTCGAAATGGCCCTCCCCTTTCCAGTCATGTACGGCCTCGCCGCTCTTCGCCGCGCGCGCACGCGTTTCCATACACACCTCCGCCCCGCCCTCGTGGCCTGTGCGGCGTTCGCCGCGGCGGGCGTTCTCCTGCTCGCCTCCGTCGTCTCGCTCTCCCGCATGGGATTTATCGCCGCCCTGTTCGCCCTCGCCGTGCTCGCCCTCTCACGCCTCCCCCACAAACGCTGGCTGTTCGCGCTCCCCGCCGCCGCTGTCCTCCTGTTTATCTATCTCCCTCCCAACGAACTCATCGCCCGTTTCGCCGAGCTTTCCACAGCCGGCAAAATCGCCTCCCAGGACCGCCTCGATGTCTGGTCTCAAACCATCCCCCTCATCCGCGATTACCCCCTCACCGGCTGCGGTCTCGGCGCCTTCGAATCCGCCTTCATGCGCTACAAACTTACTACTCCACTCACCACCGATAACTACGCCCACAACGACTTCCTCCAATACGCCGCCGAACTCGGTCTTCCCGCTTTCCTGCTCGGCCTCCTCCTCATCGCCGCCATATTCACCTCCGCCTCGCGCTCGGCCTCGCAACATAGTTCCCCTTCCGGACGCGCCCTCTCCCTGGCCTGCATCTCTTCTATGTCCGCCCTGCTTCTCCACAGCACCGTCGACTTCAACTCTTACGTCCCTGCCAACGCCTTCGCTTTCGCCTGGGTTGCCGCAATCGGCATCTCCACCCGCTTTTCCTCCCGGCCCGTCAAGACCCCGTCTTCAACCGTCTGCGATCTCTCCCGCAGCCTTATGTAAGCGGCGTCCAAAAATGTAAGACATCTGTCTAACTCACCATAAACACCTTCTGTTTATTTTCGTGCGGACATGATATACAATCTCACCTATGCGGTTTACCCTGGTCCTCCTCCTCCTGATCGCCTGTTTCGCTTCCTTCGCCTGCGCCCAAACGCCTGTAGCTACCCTTACAGCCGGCGCCGGCGTGACCCTGAATGGCAAGACCCTCCAAACCGCGGGCGCGCCTAACTGGCCCCTCGCGGCCGGCGACAAAGTCGGCACCACCGATAAGTCCGCCAACATCAAGTTCGTAAGCGGAGCCAAGGTTAAGCTAACTTCATCAACCGAGATCGCCACCGCCCCTACTTCCACCTGCACCGTAACCGTTACTCAAGGCTCTATCTGCTACCGCAAACCACCTGCCGGCCTCTTCACCGTTTGCGGTCCGGACGGCTCGCCCCTTAATATACAGCCCTCCAAGGGCACCGTCGCCCTCGACACCGCAGGCAGGGCGTTTGTAACCAGCGGATGCGGCACTAACGTGCCCCTTATACTCGGCGGAGCCGCCGCCGCCGCAACCGCCACCACCGTGGCTATCGTCGCCCCCTCCGACAAAAGTGCTAAGTAGACAAAGTAATTAAGTACTACCTCGGCCCCAATGGAAAACATCTACGTTCCCGCTCTGCGCCGCGCCTCCATCCCTCAAGTGCCATTACTCGCTATACCACCCCGCGGCTCCCCTGAGCTCGCCCATCGGTACTGCTATGACTTTTTCTTCTATGCCTCGGTGAAATACCCGCAACAGTGTTGACAAATTGCTTACACCTGTATACGATGATCTTCTGATCGATCTAAGGGCGCCAGCTCTTGATCGTAAGGTAGCGTAGGCAGCTTCCCCGCAGCCGCCCCGCCAAGACAACTTAGGCTGCGTTCGTGCCGGCTACTTTTCCCGCCGGCGCGTTTAGAATCCGCGAGTGGAGCGGCAATGGCGGCAGCCTGCTCTCTTTTTGCCGCCGCGCGCTCCCCGCCAAACCCCGGCCCCCCGCACCGGGCGGTTATCTCAGGACAACTTAACTTGAGCCCTGATTCCTTTCTTCCGCCCCGCGCGCCCGGCGAACGCTGGTTCGCCCTCGCCGTCAGGCCTAATCACGAAAAAACAGCCGCCGCCGCACTCCGCATCAAGGGCTTTCGCGAGTTCCTGCCCCTCTATCGCGCGCGGCGCCAGTGGTGCGACCGCATCGCCGATCTCCAGCTACCCCTCTTTCCCGGTTACCTGTTCGCTAGCTTCGATCCCGATGTCCGCCGCACACTTGTGGTAACTACCCCCGGGGTCCTCAACATAGTCGGCTTTGGCCGCACCCCTTATCCCGTCGACGATCGCGAAATTGAAGCTATACAAGCCGTCATCAAGTCCGGCTTTCCCGCCGAGCCCTGGCCCTTCCTCTCCCCAGGCGCCCCCGTCCGCATCACCTGCGGGCCCCTCGCCAGCATCGAAGGCCGCTTGCTCGAAACCAGAAAGAAACACCGCCTTCTCGTCTCGGTTACCCTCTTACAGCGTTCCATCGCTGTCGACATCGATTCCGCCTGGGCTAGCCCGCTCGTCGCGCCCAAACTGCCCCCGCTGGCTGTCTCCGGGCAATTGCCAAACTTAACCCATTGAGAAGCTCCCTATGGCCGTCTTCAAACGCAAGAACCGCATGATTAGCTTCAGAGTCTCCGAAGAAGAGTACCGCCAGCTACAGTCCGCGACCCTCTCCGCTGGCGCTCGCAGCATCTCCGATTACGCTCGCGATAACCTCTTCTGCCGGTGCCAGTCCGAACCCGCTGCCGCCATCGGGAAGCGCGTCGAAAGCATCTCCGAAGCCCTCGCAACCCTCGACAGCGAAATCAAGCGCATACGCTCGCGCTTGTCCGACCCCCTTTAGCAGGCTGCGGTGCGCCCGCCTGCTAGGTGGAGTTCCCAGTTATGCCCATATCACATTTATCCCCGGCGCTTGTCTGCCTCCTCGGACTCGCCGCCTGCCTCCCTGCGGCCCGCGCCCAGGAACCCGCGCCCGCTGGCCCCGCCGCCGCCGCTCCCACCGCCCTTGACGAGCCCGCCCCGGCCGTATCCCCGGCCGAAGCAACCGGCCCTTCCTCCCTCGCCGCCTACGTCCTCGGCCCCGATGACCAGGTCGCCATCCGCGCCGTCGACGCCGCCGAGCTCGGCAAAGACCCCGTCCGCATCGATATGTCCGGCTACCTCCGCCTCCCCATGGTCGGCCGCATCCGCGCCGCCGGACTCACCGTCGAACAGCTCCAGGCCGAAATCGTCTCCCGCCTCCGCCAGTACATCAAGGAGCCCGACGTCGCCGTCGATGTCACCGACTTCCGCTCCCAGCCCGTCTCCGTCATCGGAGCCGTCAAAAACCCCGGCGTCCACCAGCTCCAGGGCCGCAAAACCCTTATCGAAATCCTTTCCCTCGCCGGCGGACTCTCCGATGACGCCGGCTACAGCATCAAAATCACCCGCTCCCTTGACCGCGGGCCCATCCCCCTCCCCAGCGCCGCCGCCGACCCCTCCGGCCGCTTCTCCGTCGCCCAGGTCTCCCTCAAGGACCTCATGGAAGCCCGCAATCCCGCCCAGAACATCCTTATCCAGCCCCACGACGTCATCTCCGTCCCCCGCGCCGATATGGTCTACGTCGTCGGCCAGGTCTCTAGGGCCGGCGGCTTCGTCCTCCACGAGAACGAAACCATCTCCGCCCTTCAGGCCCTCTCCCTCGCCGGCGGCCTCGATAGAACCGCTTCCCCGAAGAACGCCCGCATCCTTCGCTCCGCGGGCAATGCCGCCTCGCGCACCGAAATCGCCATCAACCTCAACAAAATCCTCCAGGGCCGCTCCCCGGACGTCCCCATGCAGCCCAATGACATCTTGTTCGTCCCCGCCTCCGGCTCCAAAAAGGTAGCCGTGCGCGCTCTGGAAGCCGCCATCCAGGTCGGCACCGGTATCGCCATATGGCGCCGCTAGCTCCCTCCGCTTCACGCCCCTCCACCGGGGCTCATCATCGGCACATAGCCAGAAGGTACTGCTTGTGAAACATCTCCCCGCTCCCGATACTCCCAACAGCCGCGGCCTTAACCCCGTTCCCATCGTCCCTGACACCGCCGCCGCGCCTCCGCGCCTCGCCGCCCCTTACTACGCCTCTTACCAGCCCGAGCCTCCCCTCGACCCCGAAGCCCCAGGCCTCCTCGAGTACTGGTACCTCCTCTGCCGCCATAAGGGCCTCCTCCTACTCTTTGCCTTCCTCGGCGCGCTCGCCGCCGTCCTCGTCACCCTCCCCATGACCCCCGTTTATCAGGCCAAACTCACCCTCGAAATCCAGTCCCTCAACGAGAACTTCATGGGCATGCAGAACGTCTCCCCCACCACCGAAAGCTCCGGCTGGAACTCCGAACAGGACATCCAGACTCAGGTCAAAATCCTCCAGTCCGCCTCCCTCCTCGAAGCCGTCACTAAGAAACTCGAAAAGGACAACAAGCCCCTCGTCGTCGACGAATCCCGTATCTCCGCCTGGCGCAAGGCCCTCGGACTCGCTCCCGCACCATCCCCCGATGCCCGCTCCTCCGCCATCGAGGCCGCCTCCGAAGCCCTTAAGGTCCGCGCCCAGCCCAATACCCGCCTCATTGATATCACCGTCGACTCCATCTCCCCCCAGGTCGCCGCCGAATTCGCCAATGCCCTCGCCTCCGAGTTCATCGAACAAAGCCTCGACGCCCGCTGGAAAACCGCCCAGCACACCGGCGAGTGGCTCTCCCGCCAGCTCGACGACATGAAAATCCGCCTCGAAAAATCCGAAGAGGCCCTCCAGAACTACGCCCGCTCCGCCGGCCTCCTCTTCACCGACGAGAAAGATAACGTCGCCGACGAGCGCCTCAAGCAAATCCAGCAGGAACTCTCCGCCGCCCAGGCCGAACGCGTATCCCGCCAGTCCCGCTATGAACTCGCCGTCTCCGCCGACGCCGATACCCTCGGCGAGGTCCTCGATTCCGCGCTCCTCAAGGATTACCAGGTCCGCCTCGCCGACGCCCGCCGCGAGCTCGCCGAGCTCTCCTCCTCCCTCACCCCCGCCCACCCCAAGGTCAAGAAGGCCGAGGCCCAGGTGGCCACCCTCGAATCAGCCGCCTCCCGCGAGCGCTCGAACATCGTCTCCCGCATCAAGAACGACTACGAATCCGCCCTCCGCCGCGAGCGCCTCCTCGCCGCCTCCTACGACGCCCACGCCCGCCTCGTCACCGACCAGGCCGATAAGGTCACCCACTACAACATCCTCAAGCGCGAGGTCGATACCAACCGCCAGCTCTACGACTCCATGCTCCAGCGCGTCAAGGAAGCCGGACTCGCCTCCGCCCTCCGCGCCTCCAACATCCGCATCGTCGATCCCGCCGAAATCCCCGAACGCCCCTATAAGCCCCGCCTCCCCCTCAACGCCGCCCTCGGCCTCTTCCTCGGCGGCTTCCTCGGCGTCGCCTTCATCGTCTTCCGCGACCGCGCCGACCGCACCGTCCGCGAGCCCGGCGATACCACCGCCTTCCTCGGGCTGCCCGAGATCGGCGTCATCCCCTCCGCCGGCGCATCTATGCCGCGCTCGCGCCGCCTGCTCGGCCCCGCCGCCGCCGCGGACGACCTCGAGCTCGTCGCCTGGCAGCGCAAGCCGTCCGCCATGTCGGAGTCCTTCCGCGCCGCCCTCACCTCCATTCTCATGATGGGTTCCAACGGCAGCCGCCCCCGCGTCCTCGTCCTCTCCTCCCCTGCCCCACAGGAGGGCAAAACCACCGTCTGCACCAACCTCGGCATCTCCCTAGCCGCCGTCCACCGCCGCGTGCTCCTCATCGATGCCGACCTGCGCCGCCCCCGCCTCCATCAGATCTTCGACCTCGATAACGACCACGGCCTCTCACAGATCCTCGCCTCGCCGGACCCCATCGACGGGCCCCTGAACGCCGCCGTCCTCCAGACCCACATCCCCAACCTCTCCGTCATCACCAGCGGCTCAACGGACGATGCCGACCCCTCGCTGCTCTACTCCGGCCGGCTCCCCGAGCTCATCGCCGCCGCGCGCGCCGAGTACGACATGGTCCTGATCGATACCCCGCCCATGCTCGCCATGGCCGACGCCCGCATCATCGCGCGCCACGCCGACGGCGTGGTCCTGGTCGCCCGCACCGGCCACACCACCAGGGACGCCCTCGAACAGGCCGCGGCCAGGCTGGCCGAAGACGGCGCCCGCGTCCTTGGCGCCATCCTCAACGACTGGAACCCGAAGAAATCCGGGCACTACGGCTACTACGGCTATTACAAGCGCTACGGGAATTACTACTCCTCTCCCGGAGTCAGGAGCAATCTCGCAGAATGAAACACGTCTGCACCTGCCCTGCTGGGACCCATTCTCTCCACCTCCCACCAAGGGAATTAGGGAAGTGTGCGCGCAGCACGCTCCCGAAATACAAGCATCCGGCAGCACCTCGCGCCGGCTGGCTCCGCCAAGATTAACCTGAAAGAATCAACGAATTGTCGCTCATAGGTCCTTTTATGACCGATCCCGAGCCAAAGCGCGGTCCGCAAACCATCGAATGGCCCTCCCATCCAGAATACCCGTGCGCACTGGAGGCACCGCACCGACATGTGCGTGAAGCTGCCCGCCTTCGAGACCGGCGGGCTGTCAAGACCGGTGCGGTGGGTGTTGTGGTACAAATGCTAAGCCGCGGAATCCAGTTACTCGTAATACCCATCTCCATCAAAGTGCTTGGGGTGGAGCAGTACGGCCTCTGGCTCGTAGTAGGCTCGCTGGTTGCATGGGGCGGCGTAACAGACCTCGGTTTCGCCCCTGGACTGCTTAATGTCGTCGCTACCGCACAAGGCCGCGGTGATCGGGACGGCATGCGCCGCGCGATCTCCACTGCCCTCGTAGCCTATCTTGTGGTGGCCGGCGTAGTAGCAGGTTTAGCTCTGGCGTTGTCGCGATCCCAGAGTTTGCCATGGCTCCTCGGGGTTAGAGGGCAGGAAGCCGCTCAAAGCACGCGGATGCTGGTTCTCGTATGTGGCTTGATCTTCGCCGCCTCGACAATCACACGCACGGTCGGTACAACAGCACGCGCGGTGCAGGAAGGCTACCTCTCTTCTTACTCCGAAGTCGCCGGGAGCTCGGCGAGTCTCGGGCTCTTGTTCGTCATCGTCGGACGCGGGGGCGGATTACTGGCCTACGCGTTAGTCGTAAGCCTGCCCCCACTAATCGCGCAAGTCGGCCTGGCTGCCTATATCTTTGGCTTCCGGTATCCATGGCTGAAACCGGCTTGGAAATGCTGCGATACGGAGACCTTGAGGACATTGTGGGGCTTCGCTGGGCCGCTTACTGTGGTTCAACTCTCGAGCGTGGCCGGGTTGTACTCGGCGAATTTGCTGATCGCGAACCGCCTCGGTGCTGCACAGGTTCCGAATTACGCGGTCCCCTACGGCCTGTTCGCGGCGATAAACGGCCTGATCTGGACCATTATATCGCCATATATCCCCGCCATTGCGGAAGCAGCCGGTCGCGGCGATTGGAACTGGATCCGCAAGCGGCTAAGCCGTCTGTATGCCGTAGGCGTAGGAATTGCAATCCTCGGCGGCGGCGTGCTGGTTGCGGGCGGGAATCTGTTCCTTCGCCTCTGGACAGGAGGCACCATCCTGGCCGGTATGCAGTTAATGCTCGCGTTGTATGCCTTCTCCGTGCTCGATGTGAGCAGCGCCATTAATAGTGTAGTCCTGCAGGGACTCGGGTTTGTTCGTCTGCTGGCCTGGGCATACTGCTCCCTTGCGACTGCAGTCATCCTGGGGGCGTGGTTGCTGCTGCCCGTAATCGGCCTCCCGGCGTTTCCGCTTGTTGCGGCAGCAGGCGCTGCAGCCAAAATGCTCCTCACCGTGCCGCGGGCCATGGGCAGGATGAGAGCGGTCGCCTCAATCGGAGCACCGCAACTCCAAACGACCTAATGAGCAACGCACCGGCCATGTTACGAACTGTCCTCAGCCTCTACGCTCCCTGCGGAGGCGGAGGAGTTATCCAGGTTTTTCGGAATCTTCGGTCGGCGACCGAGGAGTCCGGTGTAGACCTGCGGTGGCTCGGATGCGGGGCGCAGGCGATGCAGGCGGCACGGCGGTACGCTCGGCCGGACGACTGGGAATGCGGTGAGATCATTGGCCCGGCACTGCACGGCGAGAAGGAAAGGGCACGGGAGTACATACGCCAGATCGCCGCACGTCGGCCAAGCGCGGTGCTGTTGCATGTCATGTGCGGTCAGATCGAGAGCAACCTCGCCGCATTTTTGCCCCGTGAAATTCCCCGCATTGCGTTAGTACATAGCATTACTCCATCGACGTACCGGGGGGCGCGAGCCATGCGCGACTATCTCCACGCCACCATCGGGGTGAGCCGGCGCATTCGGAAGGATCTCGTGAAGCTTTGCGGATTTCCTCCCGATAACACCTTCTGTATTCCGAACGGCCTGGACCCCCGGCCATTTTCGGAATGCCCAAGAACAGACGCAGGGGATGGGCCTCTGCGGGTTTTGAGCTGCGGACGCATCGAGGACATCTCAAAGGGCGTCTTCTGGATTCCGGAGATCGTGAAAAAGGCGTTTGCCCGCGGTTTAGATATGAGATTGACCGTGGCCGGCGATGGCCCGGACCGGGCCGAACTGCAACGCCGCATCAATAGCTCAGGGTTGCGCCCGATCACCGAGTTTCGCGGATGGGTCCAGAGAGAAGATCTGCCGCGGCTATACGCAGAGCACGATGTCTTCCTTTTCACATCGAGGTTTGAGGGCCTTGGGGTAGCGCTCATCGAGGCGATGGCGGCAGGTTGCGTTCCCCTGGCAACGAGAATTCGAGGGGTAACAGATTTCGTTATCGAAGACGGCCGGACGGGCTTTCTCTTTCCCTCCGGCAAAACAGAGGCGGCAGCGCGTCTCTTGGCAGATGTGGCAGCTAATCGAGGAAGACTGAAGGAAATGCAAGACGCATGCCGGGCCGCAACTGCCGGCAGGTTCGGCGTCCGGGAGCAGGCGCGGGCCTTCGCAGAAGTCGTCGAGCGCGTAATCGCTCACCCGCGGAGAATCAAGGACCCGCTACCAATCGAGAAATGGAGCATCGCCCGAGGTTTGAGGCCAGCTTGGTGGACGAGTCTTCCAGAGCCCGTAAAGAACGGCCTGCGCGTGCTGCGTGAAAGAGCAGGGGTGATCTAGCGCCGAATCGGGAACCATTGGCGGTGCAGTTTTGCTGTGCGGATCACAGAATATGTTGCTGCTAGTCCTGGCATTCGCTTTCCTGGTTGCGGTGATCGCGAGTTGCGCGATCATTTTGTATCGAAGGCCGGGAGAAGGCATCGGCCTCCCCATAGTCGCCCTCTTGTCCTTTGGATATTTGTACCTCTGCCAGCCGCTCTATCTCTTATGGAAAGATGCCCTGCAGATTTACTTGAATAACTGGCAAATAGCGAAGGCAGTGGCCATAGCGGCGGTCATGCTTGCGTTCTTCGTGTGGGGCTGGCTCAGAGGAACTAGACATCGCCGGGTCGCACAAGCTCCCAGTGTGAACTGGAATCTCCGGCGCTTGTGGAATTTTGGATTCGGAACTGCGGTATTCGGCCTTTTACTGCTCTGCGTCTTTGTGCAACGCTCGGGTGGATTCGTCTCGGCCTTCGGTGCAGTGCATGGTGGCGGTCTAGACTGGGCCAACAATACGGCCTATCTATACAAGAGCCCATTCTGGATTATTGCCGGCCTGACGATGATGATTGTAGGCGTCGGGCGCTTGCGCGGTTCGGTGTGGCGTCGTAACGCCTCCGTTGCCTTCATCGTGGTCCTCTACGGTTATGCCGTCCTACTCTCGTCCAGATCAATAATGTTTGCGACCACAGCAACACTCCTTGTCAGTTATCCGCTGAGTAAGAAGATTCGAATAACCGTCGCCAAGACAGCGTTCTTGTGGCTCTCCGCCGGTGTCGCTGTCCTCCTCATACTCGGATATCGGAATGTTTTGCATTTAGGCGAAACAAACGCCCAGACTCCAGATCTCAGTGCCGCCATGACAGCGTCGGTAGACATTGACCCCGCCGAAGCCTCACGGAGAACCCTGGGCACGGAGTTCATTTTCCACGCGGCCGTGTTGGACACTGTAGACGCCAGGCAGAAGTATCATCTGGGCATCCCCTGGCTTTACTACTATACAGTCCATCTAGTTCCGCGGATTCTATGGCCCGGAAAGCCTTTCGGATTCACCGGGCCCGGCATAACCGGCAATGACATTACACAGACGACAGGGCTGCTCGTCGCCTACGGTGCCGCACCGGGGATTGTAGCGGATATCTATAAGAACTTCGGCCCTCTATCGCCCTTCTTTTTCCTGATGTTCGGATGGGCGGCGGGGCGGTTATACCTGCGCGCTCAGTGCCCCGGCACTCCCCTGGCTATCTGCGCTTACGTAACCCTGTGCGCACTCAGCTTGAATGCATTCGCACAAGGCTTTGGATCCATTCTGGTCTCCTATCCCTACGCCATGGCGCCAGCATTCTTGTTTCACTGGCTGAGCCGGCCAGTGAGGTCTTTACCAGGGCTGGCCCCCTCTTGGAGTTCGCAACGCCGCGCTCCGGTGTTTTCTCCGTTCAGAGCCGAACGCGAATCGTAGGACCTGCATGCAACCCTCACACTTCGTTGTCGCTCAACTCGGAGCTCGACGTCATTACGCCGTGCCGCGCATTCTCTTCCGGGCTGGACTCCTTGATGCCCTGTACACCGATATCTCGTGCGCGAAGGGCTGGCCGCGCATCTTAACCAGCCTGCCGCGGCCAGCGCTGCCAAAGACCGTTAAGCACCTGCTCGGGAGGGTGCCAGACGGAATTCCCGCCAGTCACATTCGCCATTTCCCGGCGTTCGGCCTGGAATACGCCCGCCGCCGCTTCAACGCAAAGAGCCCAACGGAGGTGACAGCGGTCCATCTCTGGGCAGGCGAGACTCTCTGTCGGAAGGCGATCCAAAGGGGGCTGGGTGGGGCCTCGGCTGTCTACGGCTTCAATTCCGCTTGCCTGGAGTTGCTGGAATTCGCGAACAGAGAAGGGCGCTTGGGCGTAGTGGAGCAGACCAGCGCCCCGACGGAAATCGAAGAGGAACTCGTCGGGCGGGAAAAGGAACGATTTCCGGGTTGGGCGCCATCAGCGCGCAATCTGCTTTCGGCCGATTACGCCGGTCGTGTGCGAGCCGAATGGGATACCGCGAGCCTGATCCTCTGTGGCTCCCAGTTTGTCAAAGACGGCATCAATGCCGTGGGCGGACCATTGCAGAAGTGCGTTGTTATACCCTACGGTGGCACGTTTTCGTTTCCGAATGTCCGAGACTCCCGTCGTAATGCTCCCCTGCGCGCGCTCTTTGTCGGACGTGTGTGCCTTCAAAAAGGCGTGCCATACCTTCTGCAGGCTGCAGCCAAATTTGCAGTGCGGGACCTGCACCTACGGCTCGTGGGCGCTATGGAGATGCCCGAGGCTGCACAGCGAGACGTTGGTTCTGCGACACAGCTCGTCGGTCCCGTGCCCAGGCGCGAGATCGGAGCACACTACGCCTGGGCGGATGTATTTGTATTTCCCAGTATTTGCGAGGGTTCAGCGACGGTCTGCTATGAAGCTCTGGCGGCCGGTCTTCCGGTGATCACCACCCCTAACGCCGGGAGCGTCGTCCGCGACGGTATCGACGGATTCATTGTTCCGACATGTAATCCCGAAGCAATCGCGGAAAAACTGGAACTCTTAATTAAAGATCGCAATCTCCTTACCTGGATGTCCACGAACGCATTACAGCGCTCCCGGGACTTCACCATTGAGAGGTACGGAGAGCGGCTGATTGGCGCCCTCAGTTCACTAATGAAACAGGGCTGAGTCCGCCTCGCTGCCTGGCGGATGGATCACCGTCCGCAGATTGTATGCCTCGGGCCAGCGATACGCGAACACGGTGAGCCGGCGCATTCCGAAGTCGGGCAAATGGCGATATGCGGTAGGTGTCGTGAACGCTTGGATATGAGGTGAGTAATGAGAATAGCTTGGCTCGCCGCGCACATCAACCATTATCACCGCGCGAGGGCGGATGCTTTCGCGAGCCGTTGGCCCGGCCAGCTCACGGTTATTCAGGTGTCCAACAGGGACGCTTTGACGGTTTTGCAGCGGGGCAGTTGCGCAATCGCCCAGGTCGAAACGCTATTCCAGAACAAAGGACTCGCGGAAATCGGGCCGGCCGCTGTTCGCACGGCTCTGCTGCAACGGTTGGAGGCGATTCGCCCGTGCGTCTGCTGTCTAAATGGTTGGGCCTTGCCGGGAACAGCGGCTATGCTGGACTGGGCCATTCAACGTGCGGTCCCCTGTGTGCTCATGTCGGAGAGCAACCGCCATGACCATACAAGATACTGGCTGAAGGAGCAGATCAAGCACCAGTTCATTTCTAGATGTGGCGCCGCCCTCGTCGGCGGCCGTTGGAGCCGCAATTATCTCATCGACCTCGGTATGGATCCCTCTAGCATCTTTGACGGGTACGATGTCGTAGACAATGAGCACTTCGGTGCTGGCGCGAACGCGGCGCGGCTGGATCAATTCCGCGTCCGCACACAACTGAAGCTACCAGAACACTATTTTCTGGCATGCGCGCGCTTTGAGCCGAAGAAAAACCTACACGGCCTGATCAGGGCCTATGCGTCTTATTCACGCACGGCTGGGCCAAGCGCGTGGAGGCTGGTGATCGCCGGAGACGGCCCGTCGCGCACGAAACTGGAGTCGCTTGCACAAAGCCTCGGCCTGACCGAACAGGTGATCTTTGCGGGGTTGCGGACCTACGAGGAAATGCCGAGCTTGTATGGCCTGGCGAAAGCATTTGTTCACGCCAGCACTACCGAGCAGTGGGGCCTCGTCGTCAACGAAGCAATGGCGGCTGGTCTGCCTGTTTTGGTTTCGAAGAGATGCGGATGCGTTGCCGAACTCGTCAGAGAAGGCGATAACGGTTTCACCTTTGACCCTCGGAAACCTGAAGACATTGCGGAGAGGATGCTCTCCGTTCACCACGATCCGCTGCTGCGGGACCGGATGGGCCGGCGCAGCCGCCACATAATTGCGGATTGGGGTCCGGAGCGCTTTGCGACAAACCTGCGGCGGGCCGTTGAGTGCGCTTTAGAGCGCGGGCCTCGCGAACCAACCTTTGTATCAAGAGCTGTAATCCGCGCGATGGCTGCGCTCTGAACCGCTAACATGAGGGTAGGTCTGCTGACTCCGCTTCTTGGCGAAAACGGCGGGGGAGTTCACGTCGCCGTTCGGGAACATGCGAAGGCTCTGAGTCCCAAGGTAGAGGTGCGTGTCTACGGCGACAGAGGACATGGTGCCGACGCGGGGTTCCTGTTGTTCCCCACGTCTGGTCCGGCGGCGTTTGGATACATGCCGCGCCTGGCCGGCGCCCTGCGTTCTGAAGGCCTCGAGTTGCTGCATACGCATGGGCTCTGGATGTATGCCTCCATCGCTTCCATGCGGTGGTCTGGTGGCCGGAAGCCTTACATTATCTCCCCCCACGGCATGCTCGATTCCTGGGCGCTCAGAAACTCCGCCTGGAAGAAGAAACTGGCCGGTTGGGCCTACGAGAACCGCCATTTGCGCGGGGCCGCGTGCCTCCACGCGTTGAACGACGCCGAAGCGAGATCCATACGCGACTACGGCCTTCGGAACCCCATCTGCATCATTCCCAACGGCGTGGAGCTGCCCGATGAGTTTGGTCGCGGCAGCGGACGCCCGAAGGTCTGTCTCTTTCTCGGCAGGCTGCACCCGAAGAAGGGTTTGGCCGAACTGATCCGCGCGTGGGCTGCCGTTCCGCACGACGGTTGGACCCTCGCAATTGCCGGCTGGGGCGAAGCGGGATACGTCGCGCAGCTTGAAACACTGGCGGCGTCGCTCGGTGTGTCTGGGTCGGTCAGTTTCCTGGGGCCCAGATTCGGAAAGGAAAAGCACGAGCTTCTGGACACCGCTTCCGCGTTCGTCCTCCCGTCGTTCAGCGAAGGCTTGCCCATGGCCGTCCTCGAAGCCTGGTCGTACGGGCTGCCCGTTGCGATGACCCCGGAGTGCAACATACCCGAGGGCTTTGAAGCGGGCGCCGCCGTGCGCATCGAACCAACTGTAGATAGCGTCGCAGCCGGATTGGAGAAGCTCTTTGCGATGGATGACGGCCGACTCCGCGACATGGGAACGCGCGGGCGCCGCCTCGTCGAGAAACGGTTTACCTGGCCGCGCGTGGCGGCGGAGATGATCAAAGTCTACGAATGGGTGCTGGGACGCGGTCCACAGCCGGCGTGTGTCCAACTCTCGTGAGTACTCAGGCCGCTCCGAATACTAACGCAGTCGATCTCAGCCGCTTCGATAACGGCTGGTATCACCCTGGCCGGTCGAAGCTCGTTCAGGCACTCTGGTTCTTCATCGGAAGCCCGCTCGTCCGGTGCAGTGTCAATCCCTCTTCGGGCCTGCGCCGCTGCGTGCTGCGCGCCTTCGGCGCAACTGTCGGCAATGGCGTCGTGCTCAAACCCGGCGTGCGAGTGAAATACCCCTGGAGACTGCGCATCGGCGATCACGCGTGGATCGGCGAAGACGCCTGGATCGACAACCTCGGGGATGTCGAGATCGGGCCCAACGCCTGCGTCTCCCAGGGCGCGTACTTCTGCACCGGCAATCACGACTGGAGCGACCCCGCATTCGGCCTCATAGTGAAAGGTATTCGCATCGGCCCCGGCGCGTGGGTCGGCGCAAAGTCCGTGATCTGCCCGGGAGTTGAACTTGGCGAAAACTCGATCGTTGCTGCGGGCAGCGTCGTGATGCGCAGCATCCCGGCGGGCTCCTCCGGTTGCTCAAGCCGCACGTTGCCCATATCGACGGACTGGAAATCAACTCGGCGGCCGCTGCAGTCGCACGAGAATCAGGGTGCCATGTATTCTCTCATCTCGACTAAATCCCAGAAGATCGCAATTACGATGTCATTATCACGAACCACGTACTGGAGCACGTTCGTGACGTCTGCACCACACTAGAGGTATTGCGATCACATTTGAACCCCAGAGGGCGCCTTGTTGCTGCACTCCCTGTTGACGACTTCAGGTCCAGACATCAGAGACGTTGGGACCGAAACGACGTGGATCACCACTTGGCGACCTGGACCCCGAGGCTGTTCGCCAATGTTCTCTTCGAAGCCGGCTTTAGCGTCATGGAATGCCGTGTTATCACCACCGCGTGGCATCCTCGGCTGTTTCCTCTCATGAATCTCGGCTTGACCCGGATGGTCTGCTGGGCGACGGCGATCGCACTCAGACGCAGGCAGTTGCTAGCTGTTGCAGCATCATACCGCTCGTCAAGAAGAGCCAACCTCGTATGTTTACGAACCGCAACCTCACCGTCGGCACCGCTGGCACTCCTGGCAAAGAATGCCTGTTCGCTTGATGGCGGGCTGGTAAGCATATTCATGCTAAGAATAGGGTTCCTCACTGGCTCCCTGGGCGACAACGGGGGGGCGTGCAAGCCGCTGTACGGCAACTTGCAAAAGCACTCAGCTCTAGCGCGGAAGTTCAGCTCTATGGCGCGGCCGGAGAAGGAGCGGATCCCACATTCCGGTGCTTCTCCCCAATCGGCCCCAAAGCCTTCGGATACCTTCCGGGCTTGCGCGGCAGGCTAGAGTCCGGCCGGCTCAGTCTGCTCCACATCCACGGCCTATGGATGTACCCCTCGGTTGCCTGTATGCAGTGGTCCCGCGGCAAGCGCCCGTACCTCGTCTCCCCCCACGGCATGTTGGACGGTTGGGCGCTGCGGAACTCCGCCTGGAAGAAAATCCTGGCTGCCCGTTTGTACGAGAACAGGCATCTCCGCGGAGCCGCGTGTCTCAACGCTTTGAACGAGTCGGAAGCCGCTTCCATACGGGCCTATGGTTTGAGAAACCCGGTCTGCATAGTACCGAACGGCGTGGATCTGCCGGACCAGCGGCCAACTCTCGGCGGCGGCGAGAAGGTCTGCCTCTTCCTCGGTCGGCTGCACCCTAAGAAGGGCTTGCCGGCTCTGTTGAGCGCTTGGGCGAAAATCCGGGTCCGCGCTTGGATGACCTGACCCCCCTCCTCCGTCCAAACCGGAATACGATTTGAGACACGGGAAGGGAGAAGAAGGCATGAGCAGAAGCCGGCACACGGAGGCGCAGATCATCGATGCGCTGAAGCGGGTCGAGGCCGGGCAGAAGGCCGAAGAGGTCGCCCGGCAGTGCGGCGTGAGCAAGCACACGATCTACGCCTGGAAGGCGAAGTACGGCGGCATGGAGGTCAGCGAGGCGC